>Ga0210051_1000048_pt1 | contig 81455 bp, 92 predicted proteins | sample CryGey092014_all_FD_185464 | JGI IMG/M metagenome (GOLD analysis project Ga0210051, IMG submission 185464) | Groundwater microbial communities from aquifer - Crystal Geyser CG23_combo_of_CG06-09_8/20/14_all (SPAdes) (version 2) | ecosystem: Environmental > Aquatic > Deep subsurface > Groundwater...
GGCAAGTTTTAAATAAAATTCGCAATTCAATAATTGTTAATGAAAAAATTTGCACTATTATTTGCACTCTTGCTAATAATGCCTGTTTTTGCGCAGGAATCTGAAATTGCTGAACAACCATTCCTTTTAATGTGCCAGAATCTGCAGAATATGAGCTTCAGCTTCGGCAATATTAACGGCACAAATTATGACAACGTGACTGAAGTTCCCCAGCAAGTGCTGGATTACGTGAACCTGAGAATTCCCGATAATGAGGATGTGCAGGCAAAATTAGAGCATATTAATAATACTATTTTCAACATTGAAATATTATACAACGGCACTGTATGCTTTAACGGAAGCGTGGGCTTCAACAGCGAAGGCTTTGAATTCTTAAAGCTTGAAAGAGCAGAAGCAAATAAGAGTGATATTTTTGTGCACGCTGATTTGTATCCTGTTGAAGAATTAATAATGGAATGGAGGAACGTGAATAATAATGCTGAATCAAATCCTATGTCAATTGTCGGGCTTTTCTTCAGGACAGCGCTGGGTTTTGTAAGTTACGTTTTCAGCGATGACTTAAAAGTTGAGCCGATTCTCGGCATCCCGAAAGTTTTTGACATGTTCCAAATATTATTCCAATTGCCGGCTTTAGTGCAAAGTTAAAAATTATTTCTATTCAGGCAGTTTCAGAGTTATAATCTTGCTCACACCGTCAGGATTCATGCTTGTCCCGTACAAGTAATCTGCTTCGCTGATTACGTTATCATTATGGCTGATAATGATTAACTGCGTTTTCTCACTATACTGCTTGCATAACTGCCCGAAACGCGTGGCGTTCTCCTTGTCAAGTGAGGCATCAACTTCATCCATGATGTAGAAAGGCGCAGGGTCGTATTCCTGAAGTGCGAATATGAAACTCAGCGCAGTGAGCGTTTTCTCTCCGCCGCTCATGCTTTTCAGGGTTAATATTTTTTTGCCTTTCGGGCGCGCCTTAATGTCAATCCCGCCCTGAATAGGGTTGGTTTCGTCCTCAATAATCAAATTTGCAGTCCCGCCGGGGCTGAGGATTCCGAATATTCTTTCAAAATTTGCCTGTATTTCCCTGAAAGTTTCAAGGAAAGTTGACTGCTTCTTTGCCTCAATGTCCTCCATTGTTTTAACAATAGAAAGATTCTCCTCTTCCAGCAAGTCCATTTTTTCCCTTACATTGTTGAATTCTTCCTCAACAGTTTTGAACACGTCCAATGCTTTAAGGTTGACATTGCCGAAAGTTTCCAGTTTCTTTTCCAGCAAAAATATTTCATGCTCCAAATCCTTGACGTTTTTATTGACGCTTTCAATCTTCAAGTCCTCATACTCCTTGAACCTGAATTCCAAACCTTCAATTTTTCCCTTAATCTCTGCCAGTAATAATTTTGAATTGTTCACCTTCTCCTCGTCATCGTTGATGTGAAGCTTTAATTCTTCAATTTTTAATTTCAGATTATTCCTTTCCTGCTCTGATTTTTCCTTCTTCTCGTAATTATTTTTTAATTTATCCTCAAATTTTCCCTCCTCCTTTTCATAAACTGCCAATTGGCTCTTATTATTCTTCAACTGCTTCTCAAATTCCTTGATTTCATTCTCAAAACTTTCCAGTTGCTTTTTCAAATCAGCCCTTATTTTTTCCAGATTAATTATTTCCCTGTCTTTTAACTGCTCAAGCCTTGAAGTCTTGATGCCTTTGTTCACGCTTGACGCGTTAAGTTTGCCTTCTAATTCGTTGATTAATTTTCTGGTTTCTTCAAAAGTTTCAATGCTGAAAGTTTTTTCATACCTGCGCAATTCCTCCTCCTTGATTATTAATTCGTCGCTTAACCTGCTGGTTTCATCCTTTAACTTTCCTAATTTTTTCGCATCAAAACCCCTGCTCTTATTCTCCAAATCACCTATTAACATGTTCAAATTCTTGATTTCAGTATCAAGCGAAGCCCTCTTCTCCCTTAAACTCATGATGTTGTTGTCATTCTCCCTTTTCGAAGCGAGCATTTTTTCAAGAATGCTTCTTAATTTTTCAGATTCACTTTTCAAATCATCAGCATTATCATCTTCATTCCTGCTTGCAATCTTCACATCATTTTCCTGCCTCCTGAAGCCTCCGGTGATTGCCCCGCTTTTCTCAATCAAATCACCCTTTAAAGTAACCATCCTGATTTTTCCTATGCCGACTTTTTTTGCAGTTTCAACGCTTTCAACAATTAATGTGTCCCTGAAAACGTACTCGAAAATGTTCCCGTATTTCCTGTCAAAATCAATCAAATTAATTGCGTAATCAATCACTCCCGGAACGCTCCTGAAACCCTCAGGTTTAGGATAGCCCTTAATCTTGTTCAAAGGCAGGAAAGTAATCACCCCCAATTTATTATTTCTTAAGAATTTAATGCATTCATTTGCAATGTCCTCATTCCTAACCACCACGTTCAATAACCTGCTTCCTGCAGCGACTTTAACAGGCAGTTCATACTGGGGATTAACATTGCATAACTGGCTTACAGTGCCTTCAACGCCGTGAATTTCCTGCTTTACCAATTCCTTCAATCCCCTTCCTCCTGCTCTTAATCCCATATTTTCCTGCATTTTCAGGCGTTCAATCTTCCTTCTTAATGCGTCAATCTTATTAGTTGCCTGTTCAACCTTGACTGCCAATTCACTGCTGAGATTAATTTCCTGCTCTAATTTTTTCAGAACTTTTTCCATTAAATCAGTTTTTGCAATTAATTCCTCCTGATAATCCTTGAAATTATTGAAATTTTCCTGCTTCCTGATTAATGCCTCTTCCTCGCTGCGATTCGTTAATAATGCTTCTTTTAATTCATTAACCATTGCCTTAACGTCAAAAAAACTAATCTCTTTCTGGCTTCCTGCATTATCCCTTAATTCGCCTAATTGCTTGTTTGCATCCTTGATTTCTGCTTCATACTTTTTAATATCCTTTTCTAATTTTTCAGCCTCTTTTTCGTAGTCCATTAAATTTTTGACAATCTGCGCGTCCCTTGACTTAATTCTTTCAACTTCATTCTTATGGCTTTTAATGTTGACTTCCAGATTATTAACTTCATCCTTAATCGTTTTTATTTTGTCATCCAGTTCCTTCTTTTTCGCAGCTCCTGCTGCGCCCAATAATTTGTTCAAAGATTCAATCTCATCATTCAGGGATTTAATCTTGCTTTCAGCGCTGCCTATTTTTTCAGTATTGGCGCGTATTTTCTCCCTTAATTTCTCAGTTTTTTCCTCAACACTTGCGTATTCCTCTTTCTTGTTGCTTAACTGCTTGAATACTAATCTTCCCTTCATACTCCTTAACTGTTCCTTGGTATTCTGGAATTGTTCAGCAGTTTTTTTCTCCTTCTTTAATTCATTCAGATGCTTCTGCCTTTCCTTCAATAAAATATTAGTTTCCTTTATTTTTTCCGAAACTTTTTCCAGTTCCTTCATTGCTTTTTCCTTTTTCTCTTCATAAGTTGATATTCCGCTGATGCGCTCAATAATTTCAGAACGTTCAGCACTGCTCATGTCGACAAATTTTGCAATATTGCCCTGCATTATCATGTTAAAACCTTCAGGGCTTAAACCCACGTAATCCAGCAAGTTAATAACCTCGCTTCTTGTGGTTTTTTTCCCGTTAATCATGTAATCGCTGTGCCCTTCCTTGTTAATCCTTCTGTTAATCTCGACATAATCGTCCTCAACAGGGAAAACTTTGTCCTCATTTGAGAATATTATTTTAACGCCTGAATTATTCGCCGGCTTGCCTTTCTTTCCGCCGTTAAAAATCAAGTGCGACAATTTTTCAGTCCTTAACCCTTTCTTGCTCAGCCTTCCAAGAACAAAACTTATAGCTTCGCTTATGTTGCTCTTCCCGCTGCCGTTCGGGCCTATTATGAGGTTAAGTTTGTCCATGAACTTAATCTCTGTTTTGCCGCCAAAACTTTTGAAGTTCTCAATTACTAACTTCTTAATGTGAACCATTTATTTAAAATAAGAATTATTCTCTATTTTTAATACTTTTTGAAGAAAGAGAGCAGTTTTTCAAGAAAAGATTCATTCCTGTAATACTCCTTTCCTATCAAAGTGTGGGCAAGTTTCCTGAAACTCTCCCCGCTCCTGCTTTTGGGATACAAATTAGCCACTGGTTTTTTCAGGTTAATGCTGTACTCGACAAATTTTTCTTTCGGGATTATTTCCAATACTTTCTTGCCAAGAATTTCCTCCACATCGTTAACAGTAATGTCTTTGAATTTCTGGTTCTCCTCCTTGTTGACTACTATGCCTGAGATTGGAATCCAGTTATTCTCCGCGTACTCGACTAATTTGTAGGCATCCGCAACTGAAGGAAGCTCGGGAGTAGTTACGAGCAATAATTCATCGCTTGCCTTGATAGCATTCAATGCTTCATCACCCAAGCCCGCAGCGCAGTCAATCAATACCAAATCGTATTCTTTCTTCACAGAATCAATCTTCTGCTTTAACATTCCCAATTTTACATTGTCCAAATCATTCAAATAAATCCCGCCCAATAATACGTGAAAGCCCAAGTCATGCTTGTAAATCGCTTCAGTAATGTCAACACTGCCTTTTAACACGTCATGAATTGTAAGAATATTCCTTGAAGAAGTGCCCAAGTGCAGCCCCAAATTCGCGCCAGTAATATTCGCGTCAACAGCAAGAACTTTATAGCCCATTTTTGACATGATTGAGGAGAGGTTTGAAACAGTCGTGGTTTTCCCGACTCCTCCTTTAACGCTTGCCACACAAATTACTCTTGCCATTGTTGTAAATACTTATTATTATCTTTTATTTTTATAATTATCTATGAGAAAACAATAAAAGACAAGAAATAGTCATTAATTATTGTGAACACTGCTGCTTTTTTTGATTTGGACGGGACAATAGTGGAAGGCACAAGCGGATTAAGGTTTGCAAGATTCCTGTTCAGGAGAAGAATACTTCCCCTGAAAACTTCGCTAATCATACCTTCGCTTAAAATATTCTACGACATGGTGAAGGGCGAAGTGAATAAGTACATGGATGAAGTGGATGACATGCTCGGCACGAGCATGAAAGGCGTCAAAAAATCATTGGTTCAGGAGCAGGCGAAACAATACGCAGGCTTGGAAAAGCATTACATGCGCGCCAACATAGTGAAAGTAATCAATAATCATAAAAAAAACGGCGTAAAATTATTCATGTTAAGCGCAAGCCCTGACGAATTAGTGAAGGAAGTCGGCAAAATGCTCGGTTTTGATGAAAGCATAGGCACAAGAATAGAAACCAGAGGAGGAATTTACACAGGCAGAGTATTAAAGCCGTCATTAATCGGCAAGGACAGGGTTGAAATTGTGAAAAAATTAGCCAAAAAATATAATATTAACTTAAACCAGTCATTTGCGTACGGGAACTGCGTGAATGACGTTCCAGTGCTTGAAACAGTCGGCAATCCCGTAGCAGTAAACCCCAACAAATACTTAAAACCAATTGCAGTAAAAAATAATTGGACAATAATGAATTAAATGTTGGTGTTTAATCACAACATTTATAAATAATGATTGTTGGTATAAAATACAAACAATGTTGGGTTTGGATTTATATAATGTTGATGAGCAGAAGAAATTCTTAAAAGAACTGGACATGCTTGAATGCTTGACTCAGAAGAGGATTGAGATAATCAGGGCAATAGCCAGCAGCCAGCCTAAAAGCATTCGAGCGCTTTCAAGACTTCTTGAAAGAAACATTAAAAACGTGTTTGAGGATTTATTGCTGCTTGAAAGGAATAACTTTATTAGTTTTCACGAAGAAGGTAAAAATAGGCAGCCAATAATCAGAGTCAGGAAAATAGTATTTTACTTCAATAATAAAGGTGGAGAACATGGCGGACAAGGATAAAAAAATCCAGTTAAAAGTTGCAGAAGCACAGCAGGATGATGTAGGCAAGGGAATAGTCAGGATTGACTCCCAGGTTATGAAAAATTTGGGAATAAAGCCTGGCGAGCCAGTTGAAATAATAGGCGACAAAACCACTGTTGCAATCGCAGGCAGATGCTACCCAGCGGATATAGCAACACCAATAATAAGAATGGACGGCTATACAAGATGGAACAGCGGAAGCGGAGTCGGCGGAATGGTAATAGTGCAGAGGGCAGAAATTAAGGAAGCCAAAAAAATAATCCTCGCACCTGCAGACGAGAACCAGCAGTTAATGATTGATTCACAAACACTTAAAAGAAACCTGCTCGGCAGGTTCATGAGGGAGGATGACACAATCACTCTGGGCGGGACAAGAAGCAGGAAAGTAACACTCAGAGATTCAAGTTCGTTCTCAGACATATTCAAAATAATGGAAGATGAAATGTTCAGCTCATTCGGCTCAGGATTCAGCTTCGGCAATGAAATAAAATTGGTTGTAGCAAAAACAACTCCGAAAGGCAATGTGTTCGTAAGCGACTTGACAGACATAGAATACATACAAACGCCGATTAAAGTGAAAAAAATGCCTGACGTGACTTATGAAGACATCGGCGGAATAAAGAAAGAAGTTGACAAAGTAAGGGAAATGGTTGAACTGCCGATGAGGCATCCTGAAGTGTTCGAGAAATTAGGAATCCAGCCGCCGAAAGGATTATTATTATACGGGCCTCCGGGCACTGGCAAGACATTATTGGCGAAAGCTGTTGCGAGCGAGAGCGACGCGCACTTCACAAACATTAACGGCCCTGAGATAATGAGCAAATGGGTTGGCGAGGCAGAGAAGCAGTTAAGGAAAATTTTTGAAGACGCTGAAAAGAATGCTCCAAGCATAATATTCATAGACGAGATTGACGCAATCGCAGGCAAAAGGGAAGAGTCAATAGGAGAAGTTGAAAGAAGAGTAGTCGCGCAATTACTTGCATTAATGGACGGGTTAAAATCCAGAGGCAAAGTAATAGTAATAGCAGCAACGAACCGCCCCGACGCATTAGACCCTGCACTCAGGCGGCCGGGAAGGTTTGACAGGGAGATTGAAATAGGAGTTCCTGACAAGGAAGGCAGACTGGAAATCCTGAAAATTCACACCCGCAATATGCCTTTGGCAAGCGACGTTGATTTGAAAAAAATGGCAAACCAGACTCACGGATTCGTAGGCGCTGACCTGGAAGCAATATGCAAGGAAGCAGCAATGAGCGTAATCAGAAAATTAATACCTGAAATTGACTGGGACAAGGATGAAAAAATTCCTGCAGACATTCTTGAAAATCTTAAAGTAACAGAGGAGGATTTCAACAAAGGATGGCGCAACGTGCGGCCGAGCGCGATGAGGGAAGTATTAGTTCAGGCGCCGAACGTTAAATGGAAAGATGTTGGGGGGCTGGAAGAGGTTAAGAACCAGTTGATTGAAAGCGTTGAATGGCCAATCAAGCACCCTGACAGTTTCAAAAAATTAGGAATCCACGCGCCAAAAGGAATGCTACTTTACGGGCCTCCGGGCACTGGCAAGACAATGCTCGCGAAAGCAGTTGCGAGCGAGAGCGAGATGAACTTCATAAGCGTGAAAGGGCCTGAATTATTAAGCAAGTGGGTAGGAGAGAGCGAGAAGGCAGTGAGGGAAACTTTCAGGAAAGCAAGGCAGGTCGCTCCGTGCATAATATTCTTTGACGAGATTGACTCATTAGTGCCTGTAAGGGGCGGCAGGAACGGAAGCAGCGTGACAGAGCAAGTTGTAAACCAAATATTGACTGAAATGGACGGATTGGAAGAACTTCACGACGTGATAATCATAGCAGCAACGAACCGTCCGGACATGATAGACCCTGCAATGCTCAGGCCCGGAAGGATTGACAGGCTAATAATGGTTCCTCCGCCTGACGAGAAATCAATACTTGAAATATTAAAAGTGCACACGCGAAACATGCCATTAGGAAAAGAAGTTAACCTTGAAGAATTAGCCGGGAAGCTGAAAAATTTCAGCGGTGCTGACGTGGAAAATTTGGTAAGGGAAGCTGCGATGACAGCATTAAGGGAGAACCTGAAAAGCAAAGAAGTCAAGAACAAGCACTTCGCGAGCGCCCTGAAAAAAATTACTCCAAGCATTGACGAGCAGACAATTGAAGCATACAAAGAATTCGTGAAAAGGCATAATGAGAAGCCGAAGGAAGAGATAAAAAAAGGGTTGAGCTACCTTGGATGATTTGCAGATATACGAATTAATATTAAGCAAGGATTTCACATGGGAAGGGCTGTTAAGGGACATAGTCAAGAAAGAAAACATTAATCCGTGGGATATTGACGTTTCATTCCTTTCAAAAAAGTACCAGGAAGCATTGGCGCAGTTAAGCAATATTGACTTCAGATTAAGCGGGAAATTCCTGCTCGCAGCGGCAATACTGCTGAAAATGAAAAGCGACAATTTCGAATTCGAAGACATATACAATGCTCAGACTATTGAATACTTTGACGACTTTTTTGACGACTTCCAATTGGATGAATTAACCACTGAGTTCAGGAACCAGGAATTAAAGCATTCATTCAGCACGTCAAAAGTGGGAGTTGATGCGCGGCTGCCGAGAGACAGGATTAAGCCAATAAGTCTGGATGACTTGGTGGAAGCATTAAAAGACGCAATGGAAGTCAAGGAAAGAAGAATAGAAAGGAAAAAGGACTTAAAGGAAAAACTGAATTACCATGCAGACGTAATAAAAATAGACATAACTGAGAAGATTAAGAATTTGTACGAAACAATAGTAAGTTTTTTCGACAATATGAGAAGGGAGGAGATAATGTTCAAGGAATTAGTGCCTTCCAATGAGAAAATGGACATTTTATGGACGTTCGTGCCATTATTGCACTTAAATAATGAAGGAAAAATTGACGTGCATCAGAAGGTTCAGTTCGGCGAAATAAAAGTAAGGCGCCCGAAACCAGCATAAATTTAAAACAATGCGTTTAATTATTTAATAATCATGGATTCAAACCTTAAAAGAAGAGTGGAAGCATTCCTTTTCATAATCAGCAAGGGACTGAAAATTCATGAATTAGCCGAGAAGACAGGGGCAAGCGAGAAAGACGTTCTCGCCATAGTAAGCGAGTTAAGGGATGAATACAAGGCAAGAAGCAGCGCTTTCAACATTATAAACTTCAACGAATTATACAGGATGACTGTTGACAGGAACTTAATCAACGGATTGAACGAATTAGTGCCTGACGAATTCAGCAAATCAGTAATCAAAACCCTGAGCGTTATTGCATGGAAACAAGGCATAACGCAGAGCGAAGTCGTAAGAATCAGGGGCAACAAATCATACGCTCATATTGAGCAATTAATACAATTAGGGTTCATAAACGCGGAGCCGTACGGCAGAACAGCAAAATTAAACCTTGCGAACAAGTTTTTCGAATACTTTGACATTAACAAAGGAGAGGAAAAATTTATATTTAAACAATTTAATGAGTAGGATTAACAATGTTAAAAGTGAAGAGTTTAAACGATACTTGCGGAAGAAAAGTTTACACGGAAACAGGCGATTACTTCGGCGATATTGAGGAAGCATTTGTGCAGAACAATAAAATCCACAGCTGGAAGATTAAATCCACAGATAATTCAACAATTTCAAAAATGATGGCAGGAGCGAAAGGAGTTATTGTCCCGCAGCCATTGCTCAAAGCAATAGGGGATATTGTAATAATCTCAAAATCTGCAATGTCATCCTTTAGCGAAGAAACTGAAACGCAGGAACAAACAGAGTAAAATTTTATAAATTGTTTAATTTTACTAATACTTACTAATGCCTAAAACTTATCCTGAATTAAATTTTGAAACAACTGAAGAAGTTGAAGTCAGCGACAAAATCATAGACCAGGTTATAGGGCAGGACAGGGCAGTTGAAATTATAAAAAAGGCAGCAAGCCAGAGAAGGAATGTCATATTAATCGGCGAGCCCGGAACCGGCAAAAGCATGCTCGGAATGGCATTAAGCGAGTTATTGCCTAAAGCGGAATTAGTTGACATATTATGCCTGCCGAACAATTATGACGAGAATAACCCAAAAATAAAGACAGTGCCTGCAGGCACAGGCAGGAAAATAATGAATTCAATGCCTACTCCTTCAGCGCTTGCAGGAAACGACAACAACATGCTGTACATCATGTTCATAATTTTCGGGGTGTTAAGCATAGGGTACGGCGTAGTGAATTACTTCTTTTTGTCCAATGAAAGCGACGTGCTGCAGGCAGCTAACAGGATAAGCTTCACATTCTTCGTGACAATATTCGTATTAGGGGTAATGGCAATTTACGCACTAAGCAAAGGATTAAGCCAGAGAATGGTGAAAATTTTAAAGCCGAAATTAATAGTTGACAATTCCAAAAAAGACACTGCGCCGTTCGTTGACGCGACAGGCTCGCACGAAGGAGCCTTGCTCGGCGACGTGAGGCATGACCCCTTCCAGAGCGGGGGATTAGGCACTCCAGCGCATGAGAGGGTGGAAGCAGGGGCAATCCACAAAGCGCACAAAGGAGTATTATTCATAGATGAGATAGCAACACTGCGAGCAGACAGCCAGATAAACTTGTTGACTGCAATGCAGGAGAAAAAGTTGCCAATAACTGGCAGGAGCGAGAGAAGCGCTGGAGCAATGGTAAAAACAGAGCCAGTGCCGTGCGATTTCATATTAGTGGCTGCAGGCAATGTTGAAAGCTTCTTCAAGCACATGCACCCGGCGTTAAGAAGCAGGATAAGAGGATACGGCTACGAAATTTACATAAATGACATGATGGAAGACAATGAAGAGAACAGGAAGCAATTCGCAAGATTCGTAGCGCAGGAAGTGAGAAAAGAAAAAGGCAACATACCCCACATGAACAGGGATGCAGTAATAGAGGTTCTAAAAGAATCCAGAAGAAGAAGCGGAAGAAAAAACAAGCTGACATTAAAACTCCGTGAGATAGGAGGGCTAATCAGGGTGGCAGGGGATATTGCAAATGATAAAGGCGACAAAGTAATCACTCCGGAACATATTGAACAGGCAAAAACTTTGGCAGTCAGCCTTGAAAAACAAATAGTTGACAAAGCCATTGAACAAAACAAGGAATACAGCATAATCTTGAACTCGGGCAGCGAAATCGGAAGAGTAAACGGCTTGGCAGTCCTTGGAACAGGAGGGGATGCAGGATTGGTAATGCCAATAGAAGCAGTCGTAACTCCAACGAGCAAGGAAGGCACAAGCGAAGTAATAGCAACAGGCAAATTAGGGGAAATAGCGCAGGAAGCAGTGAAGAACGTATTTGCGGTAATCAAGAAATACAAAGGAGGGGAAGTAAAGCAGAGATATGACACTCATATACAATTCGTGATGTCATACTCAGGAGTTGAAGGCGACAGCGCATCAATATCTATTGCAACAGCTGTAATCAGCGCGCTGGAAAATTTGCCAGTGAGGCAGGATACTGCAATGACAGGAAGCCTGAGCGTGAGGGGTGAAGTCCTGCCAATAGGCGGAATAAACGCTAAAATAGAAGCTGCAATTGATGCAGGAATGAAAAGAGTAATAGTCCCGAAATTAAACGTTGGAGACATAATACCTTCGCTGAAAAAGTCAGCAGTGGAAATAATACCTGTTGAAAACATAAGCAACGTAATGCATTATGCCCTCACAGCATCCAAAAAATCAAAATTAATAGTTGACAAAGTCAAGAAAATAATAAGATGAACCCTGAATCATTAATAAAAAGCTTCGAAAACAAGGCAGAATTAGTGGAATACTACGAATCAATTCTTAACAAGGAAGTAATATCCCAGAATAATAATGAATTAAAAACATTCATCAAATCAAGAGGGGAATCATACAGTGCAAGAATGCTCGTGAACGGCGCATGGGGATACGCAGCCACTAACAACAAAAAAGATTTAATAAAAATTTTCAACACCTGCCACAAATTAGCCAGCAACGCCTCAGTAATCAAAAAGAACAGGACAAAGATGAAAGAACTGGAAATTAATCACGACAACATAGTCTCAAAAATAAAAACCAACCCTTTCGAAATAAGCGACGAGGACAAGATTAATTTCCTGAAAAATTTCAACAAAAGTTTCCAGTCAAAGGAACTGAAAAATGCAGAAACTTTCATAGCATTCAGCAATGCCCAGAAAAAATACACGAACTCCTTAGGAGCAGACGTTTCACAAAACGACACTTACTCAAGATTAATGAGCATAATAATCGGCGGCAAGGACTTAACGCAGGCTCACATGACACTGTCAGCAAAGAAAGGATACGAGTTAATACAAAAACTTGACTGCCAATCAGAAGCAGGAAAATTAGAGGAAAAATTAAAAAGAATAATCAATGCAGGAAACGTGAAACCAGGGATTTACAATTTAGTAATAGATTCAATACTTGGAGGCACATTCTTCCACGAAGCATTAGGGCACGCATTAGAAGCAGACGCTTACAAGGAAAAAAGCACGTGCGTTTCAATGAACGAGCAAATAAGCAATGAGGGCTTGACAGTTTATGACGACCCGACAATACCGTACTCATGGGGCTCTTACTCTTATGACGATGAAGGCATAAAAAGCAAGCCAAGCCTGTTAGTGGACAAAGGCAAAGTAATCAATTTCATCAATGACACAGCATCCTATTTTGACGTTCCCGGCTTGAAAAAAACCGCGAACGCGAGATTTGACAGCCCCTGCAATCTGCCAATACCAAGAATGAGCAATACAGTAGTAAAATCAGGCAATTACTCAGAGGAAGAATTATTCCAGAAAATTAAAAACGGATTATTCGTGAAAGGATTCTACGGCGGAGCAGTGGAGCCGTTAACCGGAATTTTCAGCTTCAAAGCAGAAGAAGCAGTAATAATTGAAAACGGGAAATTAACAAAGTCATTAAAAGGTGTGAATTTAAGCGGTGATTTGAAGAAATTATTAAAAAATTTGAAAGGAGTCGGAAAAGAAGCAAAATCTGAATGGCACGGCGGAATGTGCGGCAAGAAAGGGCAAAGCGTTCCAGTATCCGAGAAAGTTCCTCCAGTATTAGTTGAAGGTGTAAGCGTTGGAAATTAACACGAGCATAATAAAAAACAAGCACCCCAATATAGAATGGGAGATTGCGGTAAGCGAAGCAATAACTGAAAGCGTGGAAATTGACAACAGGGAATTAGGAACGCCAGTCAGCGCTTCAACAAAAGCAGTAATAATCAGGGTAATCCTTGCAGACAACAGGACAGGAATAAGCATTGAAAGCAACCCAGAAAATTACATGGCAGTTTTTGAAAACGCGTTAAAAACAGCAAAAGCAACACCACCCAATAACACACGGGCTGATATTTCGCCAAGAATAACCCACTCAGCAGACAATAAAACATTCAGCAATTTCAATGAGGATGAATTATTCAGCAGCGCTGAAATAATGCGCTCAGAACTGGACAATAAAGCGCCGCTGCTCAATCTGAACGTTTCAAAAATGATCAGCAAAGCGCAGTATTACAACAGCAATGGTTCAGACATAAAAGTTGAAGAGGACAATATTTCAGCGCAAATACAAATCGGGAAAAACCACAGGTTAGGGACAGCAGTTACTTCATTAAGGTTAAAAAAGCCGGATTTTAAAGCATTAGTCCGCGAAGCAATGGAATATTACAATTACAGCAAAAAATTAGCCAAAATCAAGAGCGGGGAATACGACGTATTATTCTGCCATGACGCTTTAATGACAGTGATGCAGCCGATAATATTCTCACTCACTGGGGACACAGTTTTTGAAAAAAAATCGCAATACGCTGGAAAATTAAACGAAAAAGTATTAAGCAATAAGATAATACTCGCAGACAACCCATTGCACAAGAATAATCACTCATCATTTGACTGCGAAGGATACAAAACAAACAAGACAACAGTAATAAATAAAGGAGTAATCAAGACATTCCTCCACGACTCGTACACTAGCAAAGCATTGAACGCCCTGAACACGCACAACAGTTCAAGCATTATGGCAAAACCTAGCGTTTCATTCTTCAACCCTGAAATAATCGGAACCACTCCTTTCAAGAAAATGCTTGCTGAAACCGGCAAAGGAGTAATAGTTTACGACTTATACCCTGAGCACACAGTTAATAATGTGACAGGAGCTTTCGGACTGAACAGTTCAAGATTTTATTACGTGAAAAACGGCGAAATAGCAGGATTAGTGAACGGGGGAGTAGTGACAGGCAACAGTTATGAAATCTTCAAAAAAGTTGATTCAGTCAGCAGAGAAACAAAGTATGACACAGGAAATTATAATTTCCCAGTAATAAAAACGAAAGCGCAAATATTGACACAGTAACATTTTTAATACGAAAATTCTCAATCATTATTTACACAGCGAGGTAGGGCAGCTTGGAGTGCCCGCTGGGCTCATAGAAAGATTAAAGAATAATGGGCACCATGCCCAAGATGGGATGGTGTCCAAAGAAGTCGGGTTGATGCTTTACTGGTGTGAAGGCGACAAAACTACAAAGAATACATGGAGAGTTGCTGTCACAACATCAGAACCAAGAATGTTGAAATATTTCATTGATTGGTTGACGAAATATTATAATGTTCCAAAAGATAAAGTAAAATTAAGATTACATCTTTGGGAAGGTTCAGATGAAGAGAAAGCTAAAAAATATTGGTCTGAAGAGACAAGTATTGTAGCTTTCACTAAAACGTGGTTTAAACCAAAAGGTAAGAAACAAAAGTTTCCATACGGAATTTGCAGAGCAAGCATCAACAGCAAGGATATTTTGCTTAAAATCCTTGAAGAGATAAAATCCAACTTTTGAGAAACCCGGAGGTCAGAGGTTCAAATCCTCTCCTCGCTATTTTATTTTAATCAGTTTCACGTAAGAGCCCAAATCAGCCAGTAATTTCTCGCATTTGCTGTTCACTTTCCCTGTTGTAATAATCAGGCACGGCTTCTTCGCACCCAGTGATTCAGCATACGCCTTATTAATATCCTTCTCAGCCAAGTTCTTCTTCTTGTAGTATTTCACGAAATAATCCTGCCCAATGCCTTTATTATTTCTTGCAATAAAATTCGCCTCGCTGCCCTTCCTCACTTTCTCGCATTCCAGAACAATCAATTCATAATTTCTGAAAAAAGCATCGCTGGCATTGTCAAAGTTTAAGCACGCAACTGCTTCTTTTTTCTTCCCTGATTTCTTTGCAGGTTTTGAATCGAACAATTTCTGCTGGGGCACTGCTTCCTTAACTTTGACTTTTTTCAGGGATTTCATATTTTTCATATCCTTCAATAACTCCTGCTCGCTGACGCTGTAATTTTTATAAAAAATTTTCTCCTCCCCGTTAATAGTTAGCGTGATTTTCGTGATGAAATCCTCCAATTCATCAACCATGAACCTCTGCTGAGGAGCCAGGCCATCCCTTAAAGCCAGCTTGTTCTCTTCAAAGAATTCAACAATTTTCCTTTCAGGAATCTTCAGCTCAGGCAATAACCTCTTCCTCACCCTGTCCTCCTGCCCTGCAATATAATATAATGGGCTGCTTCCAACCTTCTTATGAGAATATTTTATGACTTTTTCCCTGATTAACTCGCTCAAGAGTGCGGAAACAATCACGCTGTTAACCTTTAACTTGCTCGAAATCTCAGCAGGCACAATAGGACCTAAACTCCTGATTAATCCCACAATTTCTGATTTCACAAACAATATTAATAACCCCTTTTTTTATATTACTTATGTTGACACCTGAGCAGGGAAAATTATTACTCAGCCTTGCAAGCGAGGCAATAATGAAAAAATCAGCAAGAATCCCTGACAAACCATTCCTTAAAGAGAAAAGAGGAGTATTCGTCACATTAACAGAGGATGAAGAATTAAGAGGATGCATAGGCATACCCTACCCTGTCAAAGAATTAGGCAGAGCAGTTGCTGAATCAGCGCGCAACGCGGCATTCAATGATTCCAGATTCCCGCCAGTCAGGCAGAGTGAAATGAAAAATATCAGGATTGAAGTAAGCGTTCTCACGCTTCCTGAATCATGCAAATTAGAGGACATAATAAAAGGCGACGGAGTAATACTTGAAAAAAATAAAAGATGCGCCTTGTTTCTCCCGCAAGTATGGAACGAACTGCCAAGCAAGGAAGAATTCCTCAAGCATTTAAGCATGAAAGCAAGCCTTCCTCCTGATGCTTACAAAACTGCTAATTACCAGAAATTCCAGGTTCAATGCTTCAAATAATCCAGACATAAAAATATAAGCAACCCAAAGAAATAAAATAAGCAAAGGAGAAAATAAATCTAATAAATATGAATATTAAAATGAGAGGAAAAGAAGCCATGACAAAGAAGAAAGAGCAAAAGAAAACCACAAACAACAAGAAAATAATAAAAAATGCAATAAGAATAATATTCAAATTTATGCCCATAAAATGGATGTCAAGAAAAGGATTATTCGAAATATGGGAAGAGAAAGGAGTTCATATAACTCCAGTGCATTTCTATGAACCAATACCTTATACAAAGGAAATAAAAGAAGAAGACTGGAAAAGAAAACCACTGAAGGAATATATGCTCTTCAATAAGAAAGCAGAAGAAAGAATAAACAAAATGGTGAAGAAATACGGAAAGGAATTAAAAGAAAATGAAATAAGCAAAGGACAATCCAGTTTTGAACATAAGAAAATCCTGTACTCAATAATAAGAGGAACAAAACCCAAGAGAATAATTGAAATTGGGAGCGGAGCAACGACAGAAGTAATGATAAAAGCGAACAAACACAAAGGAAAATTAACATCAATAGACCCCTACGGAAAGAAAAGAAAAGGAGTGAAAATGGTAAAAAAGAAACTTGAAGATTATGAAGGGAAAATAGAAAAAGAATTAAAAAAAAGGGACATTTTATTCATTGATTCAACACATAATGTTAAAATAGGAAATGACGTATGGAAATTATATTTAAACATAATACCAAAATTAAAGAAAGGAATAATAATACACATACACGATATAAACATAGAAGGAGAATATGACAAAGAATTTGTAAAAAGAAACAGGATATTCTGGAACGAGCAATACTTATTAGAATGCTTTTTAATGTTCAACAAAGAATTTGAAATAATATACAAAGGAAAAGAATTTGTATGGATAAAAAGAAAATAAAAAACTATGATTTCAATGCTTCAAGTAATAAATAATAATCAGCAGAACAGTCAAATTCAGTGAGCCAGTCCATAAAATGTTGTCAAACAATTCAGGCAATTGGAAATTAACAACCAATAATGTCACAATTAAAATCCTGAAAATATTCACCAAAAATAGAATAATCCCTCCAAGTAATAAATACTTCAACTGCTTCTTCCATTCCCATCTGAAGCTGAACAATAACGCGAATAATAAGTAAAAACTCCTGATGCCAGTGCATGCTGCGTCAATTGCAATAATGAGTCCGGAATCAAGGAAATACATTGCAGGGCTGATTACTAAATTAGTGCTTAAAGTGTCAAACAAAACATTATTCATTCCTGCAAAAATGAACAAGTAATGAACAATTATGCTGATAATTTTCTGCAAAGAATAAAAATTCAAGTCAACAATCCATGCAATAGGCAATGACAATAATACGAATCTTAACAAGAATTTTAACAATTCAATCTTCGTATTCCTTGTTAAACGTTTTGTGGATTTCTTCAGCTGTTTTTTTGCCAACACCATCAACCTCCATTAATTCATCAATTCCTGCATTGAACAAGTTTTTCAAAGTTTTAAAACGCTTCAATAATGATTCCCCTGTCTTCACACCAATGCCAGGCAGTAAGCACGCAATGCTTTCCTGAACATCAGAAGTTAAAATTTTCTTTTCAGTTTTCAAAATTTTGCCAGGCTCCTTACTACCTCTTTTAATTAATAATTCCAAAAAATCAGCAGTTTCGGCTTCATCCCTTGAAAAAAGCACAGGAATATTATAATCCACGCTTATGCTTAACAATAAACCCCTTAAAGAGTTAGGATGAACCTTCCGCACAGAGAATATGTTCTCAGCGCCTTCAACAATTAATAAAGGATTCCTGAACTCATCCTTCATCCTGCGCAACTGCGTGAAAATCCTCTTGTCAACCAAGGAGTTAACGAAATCCTTCACGCTCTTCCTCTCAACGCACACATCTTCGCCAATCAAGTAATCGCCGACTCCCAGCATTAACGACTGCATAATGATTCCTTTGCTGAACAATTCCTTCACAACCCTGCTCCTGAACTCGCGCGTATCAACAATAATCAAAAATCCTCAATCCTCCGCTGCTTCCTGCTCTTAATAACTTCCTTAACATTATTAATTGCGGTCTTCATCATCTTCTCCTTCGCCCTGCTCACGTACAAGTACTTCTCATCAATGCAGTCCTTAGTGTACATGACCAAGACTTTCCCAACTTTTGTCCTGCCAACCCTTCCCCTTCTCTGAATCATCCTCAAACCGCTCGGCACAGGCTCAAAAAAAACTGCGTAATCAACGCTCGGAATGTGCAAACCCTCCTCAGCCACACTAGTAGCCACTAAGACGTTAAAAATTCCTTCATCAAAATCCTTCACAACCTTTAACTGCTGCTTCTGCGTCAGCCCGTCCTTGCCCTGCTGCCCTATAAAAAGAACAGGATGAACGTTCTTCAAATCCTTCAAAAATTTAACAATCCTCTTGCCAGTATTCCTGTACTGCGTGAACACAATAAACTTCGCATTACCTCCAAGATTGCTTGTTATTATTTCCTTTAATTTCTCAAACTTCGGATGCTCAGCCACGCCCTCAATGTCAAAAGTTTCCCTTACTGCTTCCCTGAAATCAGCATCCGCGAATAAGGAGCGGTTCGCCTTAACCCTTAACTGCTGCTTCATCTTCTGGAAATAATTAATCAACGGCTTCACGCCCTGAGTCTGCAATAATTCCAAAGCGTACAAAACCTTAATCACTTCAGCAGTTAAACTAATATTCTCAAAAACATCAGCATCCTTGCCGCCACTCCTTAATTTACCCTGCAAATCCGCCTGAATACCCAAGAACAATCTCTTATTCACTTTATTAATGTCAATAGTGCCAATCAGGCCCTTATGCTTTAACTGCAATAACTTCTTCTTCAGAACCACTTCCAGTTTATCCTTAATTTTTTTCAACTCTGCAGGCAGGACAGTTTCAATCTTAATAATCTCCTTCTCCTTAACGTACGGCTTCACGTGCTCATCGTCCTCGTCCATATTAACCACATTATTAAGATTAAGATTCCTGCAAACCTCCATAATCTTCTCAGCATTGCTCCCAGGGCTCGCGCTCAAGCCCAGAACTTTGCCTTTAGGATTCTGCTGTTTGTAAACCTTGCTTATGAAAGTGTAAGCGTACTCCCCTACTCCGCGGTGGCACTCGTCAAAAATCACCAAATTAACACCATTCAATTCCAGCCGTCTTGTCAGCAAGTCATTTTCAATTGTCTGGGGGGTTGCAAAAATAATCACAGCCTTATTGTACAATTCCTTCCTCTCATCAGGACTGGTTTCCCCGCTCACGCTTAACAATTCATTCTCTTCACTTTCAAAGTATTCCTTAAATGTCATCCTGTGCTGCTCCACCAAAGGTTTGGTGGGTGCAAGAAACAAAACTTTCCTGCTGTCCTTTAATGAGTGTATGCTGAGCATTAATGCAATAATTGTCTTGCCCAAACCAGTCGGCAGCACCACCAAGCAATTGCTCTTAACGCAGTCATTCAGTATTTTCTCCTGATACAATCGCGGCTTTAACTTATCCCTTAAAAATTTCACAATGATTGTAATAAAAAATGCTTACTTTTTAACTTATCCGAACATTAACAGTTCTTCATTTCTTCTCAATCCTTATGGCTTTCCCGTTAATCAAGGCATCAGCAATTTTCTCCCTTGCTTTGCTGAGAATCCTGAAAAGAGTTGGCTGTGAAACGTTCATCCTCTCTGCAGCTCCCTCCTGCTTCAAACCGCCAGCATCGCACAGCCTGAGAGCTTCCGCTTCATCCATTCCCAAAATTACTTCTTCCAATTCCCTGACGGGAATACCTGCGGGCTTGTAATAAGTCACGCCAGGGCTGAACCCTATTCTCCTGTTCCTTCTGGGCCTTACCATGATTATTTCTTTAGCTCTTCAAGTCTTTTATTTATTTCTTCCTTCTCGTTTTCAAGAATTTTCTTCTCTTCGTCCTTTGTTAATGTTCCTGCAAGGCATCTTCCAAAACCTCTTTTCATTCCTCTTCCGCATGGACCCAACCCTCTGCCTGTTACCCTGCCCATTCCTAAAGGGCCTGTTCCGTCTTTGTTTGGCATAATCAAACCACCTCCAATTATGAATTATAATTCACAATTCTAATATATAAATTTTACGAATTATAATTCAAAACTTACTTGCCCTCATAAATTATTTAAATAAGATACTAATCCAACAAAGTAATGAAAGTGTTCGACGTCCATACCCATGCTGGGGGGAAAAATTATTCGCATAATGATGCAGAGTATGACAGCAATGTGAATGAGTATAATAATAAGATTAAAAATTTAGACGACGCAAGAGTGGAAAAAACTATTGCTTTTGCCCAGCCAAGACCATACGAGTGGCTTAAAAATTACAATCCAACCCCTTCTGTTAATTTTGAAAGCGCAAATGACAAAGTAGCGCATGACTGCGAAAATTATTCAGGAATGTTATTCGCAGCATTCACTGACGCGCGCGATTACAAAGCAGGTGATGAAATTAACAGGTGCATTAAAAAATATGATGTTAAAGCGTTAAAAGTGCATTTAGGAACTCACAACACTAATCCTGAGCACTTAAACAGGAACGGAATCATTAACTGCGCAGGAGAGCATAATTTACCGATAATAATGCACGCAAGCTGCGAACACTTTAATGAATTAGAGAATATAATAAAATCAAACCCTGACATTAACGTTGTCATAGCACACATGGGATATTTAATGAATGAACTCACAAAGATTGTAAAAAATTATGACAACGCCTACTTTGACACCAGCGCGTTCACGCATAATAATTTTAAAATAAGCATAGTATCTGCATTATTGAACGAGAAATCTGATTTGCTCAAACAAATATTATCTCCTTATTATGAAGCGAAAGCGCTTAAACTGCCTTTTAAAGTTAAAACAACGCAGGACTTGGTTGAATGGCTGCTCACTGATGAAATAATCAAATACTCTGAATTAATCAAGACAGCTGTTGAATTCATAGGTCCGGAAAAAATATTATTCGGCTCTGACGAGGGATGGTGTCCAATAATGGAACAATTAGAAATAATAAAAAACTCCCCAATCAAAGAAAGCGATAAAGAGAAAATATTCTACAAAAATTTTGAAACAATAATGAAATAGTGCGTTGATTATTTCAGTTCATATTCCCAACCAGTAGCCAAATTGTTCTCATTATCATAATTTATTCCAAACAGCGTATCTTGTTTGATGTCTGGGGTTACTTGTTCCAATTAATTTAAACCATTTTTTAATCTCATCAATCTTTCTTATGTTCAAAGCATAAGAATTATTAATGTTCCTATTACATTTGAAACCTTTTTTATTCTTTTGTACAACTTTGGATTCAATGCTTAGTTTGTCCAATAATTCTTTACATTGTTGTAATAAGTTCTTAGAACATGATGCTATTTTTATTTCGGGATGATAATTGTGCGTTCTTTTCCAGACATTTGAATATTTCGAATATGATTTTTCACACCAAAAACTCCCGTCAGTATCAAATAATCCTCTTAAGAATGAAATAATAATTTTATTATCATTTGATTTGATAACTTGTTCTGGAACTTTAACATTGTATGCTTTTTTGCCAATTTGAAAACCATGATGTATTGCCTTATTAATTACACTTTTTTTATAGGATACTATTCCATAAACTCTCCAGTATTCAAAATTTTTGACCTTAATATCTTTAAATTGGTTCATAAATAATTTTGATAAATAAGAATCATAATATTCTTTATCTTCAATTGGATCACCAACTATGTAAAGTGCATTCATGCTGCTTTCTATCCAGCCATCACCAGAGAAAGCTCCGAGTATTTCAGCAAGTTCAGGGTTAATAATACTTTATTATTTTATTATTAAAAATTTAATTGGATAATAATTCCTTTAATAAAAAAGGTAAGGAGAGAGCAGTGCTCTCTCCTTTTGTGCAGGGAACGAGATTTGAACTCGCGTAGGCACTAAGCCACATGGTTTCCCATAACTCATATCTTCATCGCAAAAGTGCTCAGAGCTCAAAAATTAATTATCTTGAGCCATGCCCGTTTGACCACTCCGGCATCCCTGCAAATAATTATAGAACGATTTGGTTTTAAAAATATTATTGCTTCTTCTGCAATTCGCGGCTGATATTCTCCAAATCCTGTTTTAACAATTCCAGCTCCCTTTTCTCGCTGTTCAAAGCGCCGTCCATAATATTCTCCTTTTTCTCAGCTTTCTTTTCAACCAATTTCTTCTTGGCGCTGCTCGTCTCTTTGCTTTTTAATTTCCTGATGCTCTGCAAAACCTGGTTCTCCATTTTAATACCGAAACCGCTGATCTCCCTTAACTTGCCAGCCTCAGCAGCCTTCTCCAAATCATCAACTGATTTAATGCCCATTTCACTCTTCAATAATTCAGCACTCTTCCTGCCCAAACCCTTAATATCAGTTAATTTTAATTTTTTAAACTTCACAGAAGGCAATTCCTTTTTCTCAAACTTCTTCTTCGCAGCTTCGCTCCTATGGTAATCCTCAATTTTGTCAATCTCCTTCTGCAGCCTGGATGCTTCATGATGAGGCAGGTGATTAATCAGATTATCCATGTTTAATCTTATGCTGATAAGCATTTCATAAACTTCCTTCCTTAACTCTGCCTTCTTCTGCCTGAAACCATTCAAAGCATTCAATAATTTCTTCAACTCCTTCAATAAGTAGGAAGAATTGCTCAAACCAGTCTTAACCTGCCCTGAAATCCCTAATTTAATATAATAATTAGAAAGTTCATCCTCAACCATGAATATAATATTAACTTCCGGATGTTTAAAATATTAACGGATTAGAGGAAACTCACTATCCTTCCTTTTTAAACAATACAGTAAGTTAGAAAGTAATTATGAATGCAAAATTCAAACAATTTTCAAAAATAATGAATTCCATAGAGGAAGAAATACAGCAAAGAAAACTGGAAAAACAATGGTACAAATTCAGAATAGAAAAAATATTAACCCACAAAGTACCTCATACTGTTTAAGAACCCTTTTTTATTATTTTTTTATTCAACAGGAGTAACCATAGTTTTCTCAAATAAAGCAACAATTTTGTCAATATCCCTTACTAATTCCTCGCTCTTCTCAAGCTTGTTATGCTCCTCTTTCTCAATCACTCTTAACTCACTGATTAAGCTCTTGGTTTTCTCAATATCCTTCCTCATCTTGTTAGTGGCTTCCACAACATTCTTGTATTCTGTTAATTTTAAGTAAAGAGTGGGGTTTGCACTTGTAGGCATTGACGGTTCCGGAATCTTAATTTTTCTCATAGGAGGTTCTTCAATCTCATCATCTATTAAATCACCATTTTCATCATCGTAATTTGCAGGAGTTTCAACCCTTTGCTTCACACTGTCCAATTCCTTCTTAGGAGGCTCCGGGAAAGCAGGCTCCATGTCAGGCTCAGGAGGTTCCGGAAAACTAATAGAATCCTCAGATTTATCCTTCTTTTCAAATAAAGCCATAATCATAAATGAAGCTCTGCTTGTTTAAAAAGTTTTTTTATAAAGCAATGAGTAAAAAAGAGTTAATGAAAGAAGCGCTTTTTTACAAAAAGACAGGCAGTAACAAAGTCAAGTGCGGATTATGCCACCAGAACTGCACTATTAATGACAAAGCTTACGGTTTCTGCCTTGCAAGAATAAACGAGAAAGGAATACTTTACTCGGAAGTTTACGGGAAATTATCAGCAGTCAATATTGACCCAATAGAGAAAAAACCATTATACCACTTTTACCCAGGAACCACAGCATTCAGCATAGGAACGTGCGGATGCAACTTCAAATGCTCATTCTGCCAGAATTATGAAATCAGCCAGACATCCACAAAAAATTATCCATACATTGCAGAAATGACTCCTGAACAAGTCGTGAAGCAGGCCATAAAAAATAAGTGCAAAAGCATTGCTTACACCTACAATGAGCCGACGATTAATTACGAATTCGCTATTGAAACAGCAGAATTAGCGCAGAAGAAAGGCTTGAAAAACGTTTTCGTAACTAACGGTTACATCAAAAAAAAACCGTTAAAAAAAATTAGCCACTGCCTTGATGCCGCGAATATTGACTTAAAAAGTTCAAGCCCTGAATTTTACAAAAAAAACTGCAAAGCAGATTTGAAAAAAGTTTTCAAAACAATAAAATTATACCACGAATTAAAAATACACACTGAATTAACCACTCTGATAATCCCCGGAGAAAATGACGCAAAAAAAGACATTGAAAAATTATGCGACTGGATAGTGGACAATCTTGGCAGGAACGTTCCCATGCACTTTTCAAGATTCCGCCAATGCTATAAAATGAACAACAAGAAACCAACTCCTGCTGACAAAATATTAATGGCAGTGCAGACAGCAAAAGATAAAGGCATAAAGTTCGTTTACGCAGGAAATATTTCACTTGACGGATTGGAAAACACTTACTGCCCGAAGTGCGGGAATACGGCAATAGTAAGAAAAAATTATTGCACAATCATGCCAGGATTAAGAGGAGGTTCTTGCAGGGAATGCGGGGAAAAAATACTGCAATACTATTAATATTACTCCTTCTTCCAACAGCTTTTGCAGGAGTGGAAGCAATGCTTTACAAGCATTACTACAACCCTGATGAGGAATTAGTAACCCACATTAACATTGATGAGAATTATACAGGCAGTGCAGACTTGAAATTCTGCCTTGCAAATTTTGACTTTGAGGAATTAACCTATAATTACAAATGCGACATTTTCCTCAATAATTACAATATCAGTTTTGACAAAACGTACTCTGCTGATTTCACCCAGTCATTAGCAGGCATTGAACCCTTAATTTACAGATTATTCGTGCAACTGCACTTTGAGGACAAGTACCACAAAGACAGCGACAGTGACAATTTCATATACATAACAAAGCCAGACAATTACGTAATCCACAAGTTTGACTCAGAAGGAGTAATCATTAACGCGTTAAGCACACCTAAGGAAGTGCAGGCAGGCGAGGAACTCAGCATAACTTTTAATGTTTCAAACCATGAAAACTGCACAAATTATTGCGCGTACTCATTCATAGTCAAGAATAATAAGTGCGTGACAGGCGGATTGAACAAGAACATTGTGAACTTAACCCTGCCATTAGGCTCATCAACAAGCATGACATTAACAAACATTGTAAACAGTAAAGCAGAACCTGCAGAGTATGACTACACTATCAGGGTGAGCGGCTGCGGAAAAAATTATGACTTAACCCAGCCAGTCCAAATAGTAAGCGATGCTAATCCTGACATTGATTATAAACTTGAAAAGGACGGGTTACTGGTAAAAAATTACGGCAATGCAAACATTAGTTTTGAATTAAGAATTATGGACGAGAACCAGACGCGCATCATAACAGGAGAAGTAACTCCTTATTCCCAGAAAAAAATATTCCTGAACCAGACAACCCAATACTTGGAATTAGCAGTGAATAATGAACAAGTGCTTGAAAAATTAATAACCCACCCAGTAATTATAATCCAAAACAATACAATCGAAGAGCTGGGAAGCATAACAAGCAATGCTGTTCTGAACAGTTTTGATGAAGGGAAATCCTTTTATATTCTTTCAATATTTACAAGCATAACAGCGCTGATGATAATGTACAAGAGGTTAAGATGATAATAAAAGCAAGGTTTATAATGGAAGCAATGGGCAAGCCCAAGAAATTAGTGAAAGACACTTTAAACAAGATGAAGAAAGCAATAGGGGAAAAATTCAAAGTCCATGACGCTTTAATAGAAGAGCCCAAAAAATCAGGCGACGAGTTTTACACAACTTTTATGGAAATCACAGTTGAATTCAAAAACATCCAGTTCTTCTTTGAATTCATAACTTATTACACGCCGACAATAGTTGAAATATTAGAGCCATACAAATTGGAAATTAGCGCAGGAGAGCTGGAAAACATATCCAATGACGTTATGGGAAAAATCCATGAAATGGACAAAAGGTTAAAGTCAGCAGTAAGCGTTAACAAAATACTCACACGCAAAGTAATACAAAGTAATACTGATGAAAAGTTTTAAAAATGCCCATTTTTATCTTTATACTTAACACAGTTCTTATTTTGCAAAGGGAACGTAAGTTTTCCTATTGAGACCACATCTTATTAAGAAAGAAATAGGTGAAAAAAGAAAATGCAAAACAATTTCGTATTAAAAGCGAAAAAATTAATTAAGAAAGTCGCAGCAATTGCTGGGACAGCAATTATTGCAAGTTCTATGATAACACCTGCATTGGCGGCAACATTGGCAGATTTGCCAAGCCCCTTCGTAAGCAGCGGAGTATTCGATGCTAACGTAATTGTAGGAAGTCAGACATGGAATGCATTAGTGGCTGGAGACGTAGCAGGAGTAGCAAGCGACTTAGCCGGCGCAATTGACGTTGCAGCAGCTTTTGCCCAACAGGCAACAAGCGTTGGAACAGCAGCCGGAACAGTAACATTGAGCCAACAGTTAACACCAGGTGAATTGCACAACTCAACGAGTGAGCCATTAACCTCAGGCGGAAGCATTGGTTCAACAGCAAACGTGTTCAACGAAACTGCAACAGGATTTGACTGGATGTTTAACAATACAGTTGTTTACAACAGCACTGATTACCCAATCTGGGAAATCTTAGCAGTTTCTTCAGGAAACATTGATTCAACAGGAAAGTTCAGAAGTTATGGCGGCGGAGTAACGTACAACATAACAACTAACGGAACTGGTGTACCAGTTAATTTCGACGGCTGGCCAATGTTCGGAAACAATTACCAGTTAATCAGCGCAGACTCAAGTGAAATAAGATTCGGGCAGTTAGAAACTGAATCTAGTGTTGCATTCGGAACAACAGTTAATGTTGGAAGCAAGGCAACAGTTGTTGTCAGCGACTGGGATACTGCAAGCAGCAAGGCAAAAGTAACAATTACTGATGCAGACGGACACATCTGGGTAGATGACTACTACTCTGAAGGAAAAATATTCGATAACACAACAAAGGGTTACACAGTAACATTGAAGGATGTAGTAATTTCTTCAATACTCGGAAACCATGTTGATATTGAATGGAGTGCTTCATCATTAAGTTTGAAGAACGCAAGCAACGTAAACAACGCAACAGTATTAGTTGGAGCAAGTTCACCATATGCAAACTGGACAGTAAACTATGATGTAAGATATTCACTCACACCAGTGGGTGGAAACTACCTGTACTCATTACAGTTCAGCAGCCCAGGACTTGAAGCAAACGGAATGATAATGTTGAACCCAGGACAGAAAGTGTCAGGAGATTATTTCAACATCAGCTATGACGGATGGAACACAAACAATTATACAACAATAACGTTGAACGATTTGGACGGAACAACTGACGGTGTTGATTTGATTTACACAAGCAACGCAAGTGTAGTAAAGAACCTGAACTTGGACCCAGTTTCTGACGTATGGCAGGACATTGGAGGAGGAGACGCTCTGAATTCAAACAAGTCAAACTCAGTAAGATTATTGAGCAGTTCAGACGTTTTCCAGTTCCAATTAAGTAATACAAGTGCTTGTGACAACAGAACAGACGCGAACTGGACAGAAAACGCAATATCTGTCTGGTCAGGAACCACAAACGTTTGGAACTTAGACGCAAGAACAATAGCAATTTGTGAAGTTGAAAGTCCTGTGGCAGAAGTGGTTGGAGCACCAGGTGGTTTAAGCAACTTGTCAATGGGATACCCAGCATGGGGTCACGCAATCTTTAACACATCCAATGCTTGGTACAACATCAGCTTTGGCAACACAACATTCAACATCAGCTTGTTGAACTGGTCAAGTGCTGACTCAAACTCCTACTTAGGAGATTCTGAGTTAGGTGGAGAATCCTTCTGGGAAAACTTGTCATTTGTAATAACAGATGTGCATGAATGGAACACAAACGCAACATACAGCGGTACTCTAACTTTGACAGAACCAAACGGTGCAACTATTATATCAACAATAACACGCGGTTCAATCACCAAAGTCCAGAGTTCTGACAGCGGAGTAAGTGAAATAACAAGTACTGTAGCCGAGTACACTCACTATGGTACAAAAGTTGATGTGGAAGCATCAGATGTTATTTTGACATACCCATCAAACAGAAGAACTGCTGACTTGTGGATTGGCAGGGAAGCATCCTCTGATACAACGTTCAGTGAAGGAGACTTAATTACTGGAACTACGTGGACAGTTGCAACAGGCGGAACTGGAGGAGTAGTAGTAAACGACATAACTCCAGGAATCGGAACTGTAGATACATCAGTTGTATTCAGCAGTTTGAGCAAACCAGCAATATTAGTTGGTGGTGCCAGCGTAAACCAGGGAGTATACCAGTTAGCACAAGCAGGAACTGGTGTAACAGCAGCAAACGTTACTGAAAACAGAGCATACCTACAATTAGTAGAGAATGCTTTCGGAAGCGGAAAAACAGTACTCGTTGTTGCAGGATACGCAGCAAAAGATACAAAAATGGCATGCCAGTTACTGGCAGCGAAAGTAGTAGGACTATCAAGCATCAGCTTGACAGGAAACCTTGTCTGGTTAGACACCAGCGGAACTGCTTACAGCCAAGTAAGTATTGTATCCAGCTAAAAACATTTAAGGAAGGAGAGGGAATAATTCCCTCCTTCCCTTTTTTTTATTCCAAAAACATTTTAAATACTACTAATGATTAGTTGAATGTAACAATGAAGATAAAAATACCCCGAAAATTAGAATTAAAATTTAACTTAGAGAAAGCCAAAAACGTTTTCAGCTTCATAGGATTCGTATTATTCAGCGCTTTAACACTCTCAGGAATAGTGTACGGAATACAGTATGCGAGGTATGAAATATACATAAAAGACAAGGAAGAGCAGTGCCAAACATTCACGCAATACTTGAACGATGAAGTCTTGTCCTACACAACCGCGAACGTGACTGACTGCAACTGCCATTACGCAAATACTGACGTCGGAAAAAACATAGTATCAAACTGCTTATGCTCATGCAAATTATACGACGAGAACGGAACAATAATAGATGAGGACTGGAACCCCTTATTCAGCACAATTTAATAATTATGTACCGCAGATACGATTTTGACTACAGCATTATAGGAATAACCGGAAAATTATTCCCCTACTCAACAAAAGGGTTCATAAAAGATTCACCATCTGACTTCAAAGTAATAGAAGATGCCTGCAGAAAAAAAAAGGAAGAAAACGGCAAATACACTTACTTCACCCTTGTAAAAAATGACTGGACAACAAGCAACGCATTAAACAAAATAGCCGGTTACTGCCATGTGAGCTGGAAAAGGTTCAACTTTGCAGGCACAAAAGACAAGCACGCAGTAACGCAGCAGTTAATCAGCGTGAAAGGAGTCAATGCTGAAACCCTTAAAAAATTAAAAATAAAAGATTTGGAATTAAAGGACTTCTTCCAGAGCAATGAAGAACTCAAATTAGGGGAATTATACGGCAACAAATTCATAGTGAAAGTTAACGATTACGAATCAAAAAATGCCAAGGGAGTCCTTGAAAAATTCGAAGAATTCATCAGGAACGGCGTGCCAAATTATTACGGCGAACAAAGATTCGGAATCCAGCGCCCTGATAACCACCTAATAGGTAAATTAATAATAAGAGAGGATTATGAGAACGCGCTTAAAGAATTATTAGCGCAAACATACCCTCAGGAAGGGGAAGTAAGCGCTAATGCAAGAAATTATCTGATGAATAATTGGGGAAAATGGGAGGAAGCATACAATAAGTTCCCTAAATACTTAAGAATTGAAAGAATAATACTGCACCATTTAATAAAGCACCCAAATGATTACGTGAATGCGATAAGGAAACTGCCAAAAAATATAGCAAAAATTTTCGTATACGCTTACCAGTCATACATTTTCAACAATGCAGTTTCAGAAATGATAAAAAGAGGATTATTAACCAGTTTTGAACTGGAATTGCCGGGCTACGATTCTGACATGAACAAAATAGGAGGGGCAATAATAGAAGAAATACTTGAAAAGGAAGGGGTGAAATTAAGCGATTTCAAAGTCACAAGTTACCCAGAAATAAGTTGCAGGGGGACCAAAAGAAACACGCTAATATTCCCCGAAGAATTCATAACAGAAAAAATCGCAAAAAATAATTACACAATATCATTCAAACTCCCAAAAAGTTCTTATGCAACTATTGTCTTGCGGGAATTAATACAATGAATAAACAAGCAATAATTGTCGCGCTATTAATATCAGCAATAATACTCACACTCCACCCCTTAATGGAATGGGACGAATACGTTTACTTATTAAACGCGAAATACTTCGCAGGACAAAACATTTACTTTGAAAACATCCGCCCGCCAATCATTCCAGTAATATTATCATTCTTTTACAAATTCAACATTGAACAAGCAATAATTGCTGCGCCAATAATTTTGTCAATAATTTACTTAATTACCTCGTACGTGCTATTCTCCAAATTCCTGAAAAACAGGAGAATAAGCGCGTTATTATTCATATTAGCATCTCCGGTTTTCATATTTTATTTTGGAAAATTTATGACATCAATACCTGCAGGAATATTCCTCAACATTGCAGTAATATTCATGAAGAACTACACAGAGAATCAGAAGAATCATGAATTGTATTTAAGCTTCCTTTCAACATCACTCGCATTCCTGACACGCTACCCAATGGGATTAACATACCCGATAATACTCGCATTATATTTCATTTTTGCAAAAAATAAGAACTTGAAACAATTAATCATCAGCCAATTATTCTTCTTCGCGCCAATACTGGTATGGATTAATTATGCTGGGCTGGAATCTTTCTATTACGCTTTATTATGGGCAAACCATGAAGTGAACGCATTATACTATTTGTACAATGCGCCGTTAATCATTGGTGCAGGAATACTATTGCTGCCTTTCCTGTTAAAGTATAAATTCAGAAAGGAAGACGCATGGCAGATAATTCCATTAATAACAATCATCCTATTCTTCCAGTTATTCCCGAACAAGAATGCAAGATTCCTAATACCAATACTGCCATTTTTAGGGATTATATTAATGAAAAATGTGAAAATTCCTGAAAAATACTTAAACATTTTATTAACAATATTCTTTATCACCTCATTAATCTGCGCAGTTAATTACTGCAATTCATTATGCAATAACAGCGGCAATCTTGAAGAATTAAGGCAGTACTTTTCCAATCAGACAGGCGTAACTATTCTGTCAAATTTCTGGCCAATATGCTCTTATTACACTAATAATACCTGCTACGCGCTTCTTGAACCATTGGAAACACTGAATGACAGGATTAATTACACGAACGCTTCATACATTATAATATCAACAAATTATGATTACCCAGAATATTCCAGCAGCCCGGAATCATTCGCTGAATACTCACTGAGCATGAATAAACTTATTAATAATAGTTGCGAGGAAATCATAATATACGGGGTAAATGAATAATGGAACTGATATGCTTGACAGTTTTAGGGCTGTTATATTTTGTGCTTTTCATCAGCTGCTTCTGGCTCATAGTCTTCCTTGACAACATGAGCGAATTAAAAAAAGACCCCAATCCTAAGAAGAAATATTTCATTTCAGCAATTGTGCCGGCTTATAATGAAGAGAAAACAATTGCAGAAACAATCAACAGTTTATTAAAACAGAATTATCCAAGAAAATTTTTTGAAATAATAGTCATAAATGACGGAAGCACTGATGCCACAAGAAAAAAATGTGAGGAATACTCAAAAAAAGGATTAATCAGATTAATAAACCAGAAGAACGGCGGGAAAGCGAACGCGATGAATAATGCAATAAAACGCGCAAAAGGCGAATTAATCTACGTCCTGGACGCTGACTCATGCGCTGACGAAAACAGCTTCAAGCACTTAATCGGCTACTTTGACAATCCAAGAGTGGCAGCAGTAACTAGCAGCATGAGAGTAACATGCAAGGAGAGTTTCCTGCAGAAAATACAATGGGTTGAATACTTGTTCAGCATTTTAATGAGAAAAATAATGAGTTTATTCAACTGCTTATACGTTACTCCCGGACCGGGAAGCATTTACAGGAAGAAAGTAATAAAAGAAATAGGAGGATTCTCCGAGGAAACCCTGACAGAAGACATGGAAATCGCCTTCAACATACAGCACCATAATTACGTAATAGAAAACAGCCTGAACAGCACAGTATTAACAAACACTCCTGACAAATTAACAAATTTAATCAAACAGAGGCGCAGATGGTATACGGGATTCATAGAAGACAGCACATCATACAAGCACTTTTATTTCAATAAAAGCAAAGGATTCCTCGGAAGATTCCTCCTGCCGGCAAACGTATTAACAACAATTGCACTAATATTCCTAACATCATATTCAGTTTATACAATACTTGACTCATTCTTCGTATCATACTCCAATATTGGTGCAGTGGAATTCAACTTTTTATCAATGATACAGCCAGAAAAACTGCCGTTGCTGATTTACGGAATCAATTTGTACACTATAATGGGTTTAATATTTATGATAGTATCAATCATCATCATTTATTTCAGCCTTAAAACTTCAGACGAGGAAATAAACCTGAAAAATAATTTTCTGAACTACATATTTTACTTGTTCTTTTACTCGCTGCTCATGACATTATTCTGGACAGATTCCATAATTTACAAATTAATGTTCAGGAAGAACAATAAAGGGTGGAAGTATGGCTGAAAAGAAACACTCAACAAATTTTTATTTCATAACTGCATTCTTCGTGTCTTCAGTAATTTTCATCTCAGGAATCGGAATCGGGATGATAATAAATGAATTGAAAAGCAGCAGCATAAGTTCAAGCATTGAAGAAATGAGCAGTTCACTGGCAGATGCGGAAATAGAATTATTGCTGATGGATTACTTGGGAAGCAATTTAAGCTGCGATTATTTAATGCTGAAAAGCTCGGATTTAAGCATCCAGTCAGCAGAATTAGGAAACAAGCTTGACTTGTTCGAGGAATCCAACCAGGTAAACTCGGAATCCTACATTCCTCTGAAAGAGGATTACATGAGAGTATTAATCAAGAACTGGCTCACCCTTGAAAATATTAAAAAATCCTGCAACGCAAATTATTCCACAATACTCTATTTTTACAACAATGAAGGCTGCGCTTCCTGCGAGAACCAGGCATTCGTGCTGCAGTATTACAAAAATTTAATGCAGAATGATGTGATGATTTTTGCCATTGACTCAAGTCTGAACATGGGCATTATAGAATTATTAAGATACAATTACGACATTCATGAATACCCATCCCTTGTAATCAACGGAGAACCATACCCAGGCTACCAGAACATGACCGTGCTCGGCGGATTATTATGATAGCAGTCCTGAGATTAAGCCACAGAAAGAAAAGAGACAAAAGAATATCCACTCATGCAGGATTAGTCAGCCGCGCATTGGGCGCTGACAAAATAATATACACAGGGGACGAAGACAATGTTCTGTTAAATTCAGTCAATAATGTTGTGAAACACTGGGGCGGCAAATTCACAGCAGAATACTCAAAGCATTATGAAAAAATTATAAATGAATATAAGAAAAAAAAATTCTTAATAGTGCACCTGACAATGTACGGATTAAAACTTGAAAAAGAGATTAGAAAAATCAGGAAGCGCAAAAACATTCTTGTAATAATTGGCGGGGAAAAAGTCCCGAAAGAAATATACGAATTAAGCGATTATAACCTAAGCGTTACCAGCCAGCCCCACAGCGAAATAGCAGCGCTCGCATTATTCCTTGACTATTACTATAAAGGCAAGGAATTAAGCAGGAAATTCCCGCATGGAAAGAGAATAAAGCCTGACGCAAAGCATAAAATATTCATTTAATATTCAACAGTTGAACAAGCCAGACTCTTCCTGACTTCAATATTAACATCAGCAATTTCCTTCAGTAATTCCTCATGAGTGACAATTATTATCTGCGGAATGCTTGTAATATTCTTCAGCACTTCAGGCAATGACTTAATATCCTCAGAATCAAAGCCAGTAGTCGGCTCGTCAAGAATTAACAATTCAGCAGGCATGACATTGCTCATCTGCGCAGCCAAATCGCTTAACGCCAGGCGGTACGCGAGTGCAACGCTTGTCTTCTCGCCCCCGCTTAAATAATCAACATGCACTGCCTCGCCTTTTAAAGTGTAAGCAATAGGTTTGTAATCAAAACCGACTTCAACATTATACTCATCCTCATAATTCCTGATTTCTTCAAATTTTTTCTGAAACTCATTCTTAAAATCCGACAAAAACTTCTGCCTTATAACGCTCCTGATGTCCTTCACGTAATTCCTCAAATTATCCAAATATTTTATCAAATAAGAAACCTTATCCTTATCCTTAACCTGCAATTCATAACCCTGAATGCTCTTCAGCTTCCCGGCAGAATCATACTCCAATTTTTTAACCTCCTCGTTCAAGTATTCAATCCTGTCATTAATGCTCTTGCTTTTCGAGAACAATTCCCTGTCCTTTTCAATTAAAAAGTTCAGCTCATTCTCTGACTTTTCAAGCAATTCCTCCTTCTCATTAACATCATTAATCTTCAATGAAGCCATTTTAGTTTCCAAATCCCTGGCAGATTCCTCAAGCAGTCCAATATTTGAGTCAAACTTCGCCAATTCGTTCAATAATTTTTCCCTAAGCACTGCAAATCCAAGTTTTTCCCTTAAAGTAATCAATTCACTGCCAAGATTTTCCAGTTTTTCAGCAAAAATATTAATTTCATTTTTAATCTTCAGCCTGACTTCCTTCCAGTGCTTTTCAGTAATAACCTGCCTGCACAAAGGGCACTTCCCGCCAATTTTGCCAATATTTTTTTCATCATCTTTTAATCTTTTGACATTCTCTTCCAGCACTTTCGCGCCTGCTTCACCACTGCTCAGTTCTTTGCGGATTTTTTCAGAACCATCATCCATTTTCAAAGCATTAATGTTATTTTCAACATCCTTCCTTTTGCAGTCCAATTCTGCAATATTCCTCCTCTTTTCAAGCAATTCCTCCTTCAAGCCCTCCAATCTGCTTTTCTTTTCGCGCTCTCTTGCTACAACAGTTTTCAAATCATTAATAATCATCCTTAAATTCTTCTTTTCATTCTCTTTCTGATTAAGGGCTTTTTCCAGAACAGCCCTCTTCTTATCATTGTCATTAATTTCAGCGCGTGCTTCCCTTTGCCTTTCATTTAATTTTTCAAATTCTTCCCTTTCCTTTCCAAGGAATTCCTCAACTTTTCCAATCTCATTCAGATTATTCCTGAAATAATCAGCAACGCTCTTCAAATTTTCAAAAGTTGTCTTATACTTTGACAATTGCAGTATCCTGTCAATGTATTCCTGCCGCTCCTCCCTTCTCATTTCCAGTAATTTCCTGATTTCATCCTGCTTCGTGTAGCTGATAACCTGAAACATTTCAGAACCCTTGACATTTTCAGGAATGCCCAGAATTTCAGCAACAGCCATGTCAATATCAGAAGAGCGGGGCATAATATTCAGCCCTTTGCCGTTTTCAAGCACCCTTAAATTATCAGAATCAACAACAATATTGTTCCCGCTTTTCTTCAAGCCCCTTATAATAGTATACGTTTTTCCGGCGTGTTCAAAAATTAATTCCACAACCATTTCCCTGCTCCCCCTTCTCATAATTTCAGCATTGGAATAATTGGATGATCCGAATAATGCATAATCCACACCCATTAAAATGCTTGACTTCCCGCTCCCGGTTTTGCCAGTAATCACGTTAATCCCTTTGCCGAAATTGACAACGCTGTCCTTATGCGAGCGCACATTCTTCAAAGCCAAACTATTCAATTTCATATCATTTCACCCTTTAACCATGAAATAATATTATTAATCTTCTCCTCAATATTCTGGGAAGATTTTCCAGAACCCAGTACATTAATGATCTCCTGCGCCAATAAAGTTTCCTTATTATTAAAACCCTTATTTTTGAAAAACTCTTTTTCAATCTCATTAATTGATTTCTTGTGCACTATTGTCTGCTTCTCCTCGGGATTCTCCAAAGCGCCGGTATAAATTTTGCAGAACAAATAATTCATTTCAGCTGCGAGTTCATAAATTTCATAAAGATTAATTTCAGACTTAACACCTCCTTTCAGCCCGCCTTTCAATACGAAGAACAGCATTTCACCATTTCCTTTCACTATTTTCTTCCTGACTTTTTCAATAATCTCGTCAGGCATTAAATTAGTGCAGTTAATCTCGAAAATAATGCTCTTCCTGATGCTTAATTTTTCAAAACTAAAATTATTATTGTCAGTGTCATAAACAATGAATCCCTTACTGTCACTATGCATCTCCCTGAAATCACACCTCTCAGTCGAGCCAGGATATAACAATTTCTTCCCTTCATAACTTGCTTCAAAAAAATCATGCCAGTGCCCTGAAACGTACAAGTCAAAACCCTTAGGCAGGCAGCTCTTCTTCAAAGTGCTGAACAAAGGATTAATGTCAGAAATAATGTGGTGGAATAAGAACACTCTGAAACAATTCTTCGGAATGTTAATCCTTGCAATTTCCAGAACTTCATTAATCTGGTTATTCCTGCCAGGCAAACCGCACACGAAAACCCCGTTCCTCTTCTCTCCAGTAATAATAATCGCGTCATCATCCCTTGAATAATACTTCTTGCTGCTGACATTAATGATTAACCCCAATTCATCAAGCACTCTCAGAAAACTGTCGCCAGAGCCCACATCATGGCTTCCTGCAGTGATGAAGAAAGGAATATTCCCATTTTTCAATTTGCCCAGTTCCTTAATGCAGAAAATCATTGTACTAATGCTGGGAATACCGGAGTCAAACAAGTCGCCGGAATGAATAACTGCTTCCACCTTGCTGGTTAAAGCATGATTTATAACCTGCGAGAAAGCATTCTCAAAATCTTCCTCGCGCTGTTTAATCTTAAAATTCCTCTTGCCCAAGTGCGTGTCCCCGAAAATTAAAATTTTCATAAACCTACAAGTTCAGGATTCCCACCACGTTTATAACTATTATCCTCTCTTACTAAGTCATCAAAAAATGAAACCTTCACAGGCAATGGGAAGTCAATAAAAGGGCTTGTAACAATCGCCTCACCCTTGTCAAGCATTTGAATCTCAACACTTTCATCGCTTATATTCTGCGCGCTGCTCTCAATCACAGCATTCCTGTCCATTGGTGCTGGAATGCCAAGAATTACTTTAGTGTTCATCTGGCTCAGAATCTCTTTAGGAATAAGGCTGGGCATCTGGGTAATTGCGCAGATTCCAATATGGAATTTCCTGCCTTCCCTTGCAATTTTCTCAAAAACGTTAGTGCCATGCCTTAACGCGTCAACACCCAGAACCCTCGGCGCCTCCTCAAAAACTATTAATAATTCCGGCAAGTTGTCAAAAGCGTCAGGATTCACCTGCTTCGTGCGCCTGTAAAAATTGAACTGCCTGCGCGCAATGCCTGCGCTTGTTAATTTCTCCGCCTCACTGCCCAATAATGAAGTGTCAATAATAACAGTCTTCCCGTCCTTCACTGCCTGCCTGATTTTTTCAAAAATGCTTGTGCCTTCCCTTTTCCTGGTGTCAAAAACTAACCCGCTTTCGCCGTCCTCCAATTCAAGAGTGTATCCAATCCTTCTTCTTAACGCGTAAAGAGTTGCAAAACTCACATTCTTGCTTAATTTGTCATAAATATTATTAATTGATTCGTCCACTAGAAGAGCCCTAATCCATACCTCGCCGTACACTTTATACAGAGCATCCATTGCCTCCTTCTGCGCATCGCTCAATTCAATAATGCCGTGAAAATCTGCGGGCTTCAAATCCTCTGCAAAAATTTTCAGCTCATAACTGCCCATGACTTCCTGCCACCTCGGAGTGAAATAATAAATCTTGTTCCTGTCAGGCAGGTGCGACAAGCCCTTCATGCCCTTGCTGCCGTAATACTCAGCATGAGGGTCAATAATTAAGGAGGCAAAACCCTCAGTTTTCAGCAAACCCCTTATGAACACCCTGACAAAATTGCTTTTGCCCTTGCCAGTTGCCGCAGTTACAAGCATGTGGTGCGACACTAAATCCTTTGCAGGAAGCTTAATCTTAACGCTCTTCAAAGATTCAGTCCCTAATCTCAAGCAGCCGATTTCAATCTCACCCTTCTTTTCAAGGAATTTGAAATCATCACTGCTGACTTTGCTCACTTTTGCAAAAAAAGAAGGAATAGTCCTCGGAGGAACAAACCTGTTCTTGTCAATAGTTAAAATTTTGGCAAAAGCAATCTGGTAAAAACGCTCCTTCTCATCAAACAAGTTAATACTCTCGTCATACTCCAGATTCTGCCCTGCAATCTCCTCAATGAACTGCCCTGGCACAAGCGAAGCAATTGATTTGTTAATGACTTTAACGTAAAATTTCAAGCCCTTATCTTCAATAATTAACAAATCCCCAACGTCCACGTTTGACTCATTCTTCAATCTTATAATTAATTTGTCGCCAACGCTTCCGCCAATAATCCTGCCAATCACCATAAATAAATAGGAATCAACAATTACTTTTTAATCCTTTGCATAAGAATTCCCCATTATTTGCTGGAAATATTCAACATTAAACAGAGGGCCAATAGAATAATCATAAGGCAAATTTAATAATAAAGTTATTTTAAGCAGGGGAGATTCATTATTCCTGCATTCTTTTACTTTTTCCAGCATTATGTCTTTGCGGCTAAGGGCATATTTTATTATTTTATCCGCTTCTAATGAAGCATTCATTATTAATTTATCCTCAAATCCGTAAGTTTCACTTTTATCATTAATCTCTTCAGTGTCAAGCATGCCTGCTAAGTCTTTTCTGACAAGGATTTGCCTGTCATTTTTGCTGAACAGTATGGATTTTTGCAATAAGTGGTTTTTTTTTAATCTTACCCGCGTTTCATAAACAGGATTATTGCCGAATAATTATATTAAAGCAATGTCAGCAAAGTTGAATGAGTCATAGCCTCCCCTTCCTCCAGTGGATTCGCCTTCACCCAATGCAAACACTAAACCCGAATCCAATAATGAGAACTGCGAATAATTTGTTACAGAATAAATTTTCTCCTCAAAATCACTGTAAAACAAAACAGAACTTTTAACAGGCTGAATATTCAATTCTTTTCCGTTTTTTGTTAAAATTTCATAAATATTTTTTATTGCTTCGTCCATAAACTTTTGAGAAAGAGTTTAATTATATAAAATTTTCCTATTGCCTGTACATTCCTTTGTCTAATTCTGAATGGAAGTTCTGGCTCTGCACGTCATGGAATAAATCAGTTTTTTTCAGAAGCCTTAGCCACTTATTATTCTCATCCCTTTTCTCAAAATGATTAATCCTTGCAACTTTGTCTGCCTTGACAAGAGGATAATGATAGCCCGGAACCTGTGAATCGCCAGCAAAGAAAGCCAATAATCCAAAAACGCGGCTGATATTCTCTTCTTTGCCGAACAACTGCACCTTATGGCAGTACTTTGAATAAGTGCTTAATTTTGCAATGAAAGTTTTAACAAAAACTTCATCCTCAAACAAGGGATAATAATACCATGCGGAATTCTTCCCTGCCATGCTGTTTACAAAACCCAGCAAGCTCCTACCGTTATTAGTCATCATCCTGCTGGTCTTGCAGAAACCAACAACAACATTACTGGTTTTCCAGACTTTTTCAATAATATTCTCCTCAACACTATTATCTCCCTCCAAAGAGGAATCCATCAGGATAAAACAATTATCTCTTTCATTGCATAAATTCAGGCACGCTCTCCATTCAAGTATTTTCATAATCTTTGCAGGAACCTCGTCAATTTCCAGCTGGTTAAAATCAGGCAAATCAACAATTAGTTCATTATACTCTTTGTCAAACACGCTGACTTCATACACTCCCTTATTCACAATTATTGCAAAAAAATCCTGTGAATACTCCTTAACCTTCCTCTCAGGATTATACTCCACAACTCCAACTCTTAATTTGCTGATAATCCACGCCCCGCCGTCAGCAACAACTGCGCTTCCGCCGTCAACAGCACAGACATTCCCTTCAACCTTGCCTTCAATAGGCGAGAAATGCTTTGCTGACAATGGAATACTCTTCCACTTCATGCTAATCGCTGCCTCAGCGCCAACGTTATTATTTATTATTTTTTTCAAAATTTTGTCAGCATTCATAAGCAATCAAACAAACCCTTCTGCTCCTTTTCGCTTTTGCCTCTCTTATAAGTGTCCCATGAGTGGCGGATGAAAGGCTTCAATTGTGACAAATTATTATTAAAGTAATCCTTCATCAATTTCTTGGTTAACGGGTCTGAACAATAACCGCTTCCAATGTCCAAATTAAGAGCCTTGCTTAACTCCCTGATATGCGCGTCCCTTGTAACCTTTGCAAGAATGCTCGCAGCGCCAACCAAAGCATAATTATAATCTGCCTTATGCTCTGCAATAATTTCAACACTCTTGTCATTAAGGAATGCAATTAACTCTCTTTTGAACTTTTCAGGAACAGGATGAGGGCAGTCAATAATGACTTTGTCAGGCTTTAAATTATTAATAATCTGCGCCATTTTCAAACACTCCAACTTGTTCAAATTGCAGCCGACTTTATTTCTCTCATCAATCTCCATTGCGCTAACGCGCACAATATCATAAGAATAAGAATTATCCTTAATCTTGCTGAATAATTCAAAACGCTCCTCAGGAGTTAATAATTTGCTGTCCTTAACCCCTAATTCCTTAATAACAGAATCATCATCTTCAATAAGGCATCCCGCAATAACCAAGTCGCCGATTACAGGGCCCTTCCCTGCCTCGTCAATGCCGCAAATTTTTACCATTGCTTAAAACTCCTCATGCCCCAGGTGGACAATCAAATCAATCTTTTTATTGCTGAATGAAGGGATATCGCACGCCCCGAAGCAGGAGCCGCCCCAGATGAACAAATTATAACCCTCACCTTCCAATTCCTGCACTATTCGTTCATAATCAGGTTTTAAGCCGTCAGGCAGCTGCACTAACACGTTCTTCGCCCGCGCTTCCTTTATCATTTTCTTAATCTTCCCCGAATCAAAGGTGTATTCCATAAGTATTAAAATAAGTTATTGCTATTTTAAACTTTATGAATGTCCCGAAAGTAAATAATTATGAATCATATTTTGACACTGCATTTAATTCAGCGTCAAGAATAGTGGTTTCAAGGAAAATACCCTTTGAAACGCGCGAATTAATAAGGCGTAAAGAAAGCGCGAAAGCCTTCTACAATTCGTTATATTCGAACATTGACTCAATCATCAAGCACTTCCCAGAGGTTGAAAAATTGTCAAAATTTTATGAAGAATTAGTGGATGTCACAATAGGAATTGACTCTTACAAGAAGAATTTAGGCGCGATTAACTGGGCAAAATTTATGGTAAAAAAATTATATTACTTGTTCTTAAAGCGCAAAATCGGGCTTGACGAATTATACGGCAGAAGCAAGTCAGTCCTTAAACAGGTCAGCAAAAATTTTGAATTCCTTGAAAAAAGCAGGAAGCAGTTATCAAAATTCCCGAGCGTGAAAATTTTGCCCACAGTATTGCTGGCAGGGTATCCTAATGTTGGCAAGACAAGCCTGTTGTCAGAATTAACAGAAAGCAAGCCTGAAATTAACAGTTACCCTTTCACAACGAAAGACATAAACGTCGGGATGATGAAACAGGACAATTACAAGATTCAGGTTATTGACACTCCCGGGCTATTAGAGCGCCCTTTTTCAGGCATGAACAGGATAGAAAAAAAAGCAGTCACCGCACTGAAGCACCTCGCGGACATTGTACTTTTCATTTACGACACGAGCACAACGTCAGGGTTTGCAGTAAAAGAGCAGGAAACACTTTACAAAAACGTTAAAACAATCTTCCCTGAAGAAAAAATTTACACAATCACGAACAAGTGCGAATTAGACAAAAGCAAAAAAACCCACTTCTACGTCAGCTGCATTACTGGCGAAGGCATAAAAGAATTAAAAGAATTCATAATAAAAAAATTATTAAAGAAGACTTAATTGCTCCTGTACACTATTACTAATTCATTTTTTTCTAATTTTTTATTAACGTCCCCTATTATTTCAAAACTTTTACAATTTAAGTAAACCAATAATGGCACTGAGCATCCACAACTTGCAGAAGCAGCAGGAAACATTAAGTCAATCTTAGAGCCTTTCTCAGGAGTTATTATTACTTTTGCATTCTCGTATTCTGTGCAGTTTGAAATTTCTTCAACAAAATTAATATTTTTGAATCCTTTTCCAAATGTTGAATTAATATATTTGCTGAATTCATCATAAATTTGTATTTTATTGATTGCTTTCGGGTCAATAATCCCCAATCCAATATTATGATAATTTCTGTCTTTTTTTAAAGAACTTCCAACAGCGTATATTTCAACCCCTTTTCCTCTTAAACAGTTGACAATTTCTGAAACATTTGTTTTATCATCTTCTTTCAAATTAGCATACCATTCCAGTGTTTTTTCTTTTTCAGAAACTCTTAAATTATTATTTATTAATAATATTTCTTCCATAATAAATGATGTAAAAAAAATGTATTTATAAACTTTTGTTTTTAAAAAAAAAAGGATTCACTTTTTCATCATTTTCTTAAGTTCATTAATAATCTTTCCCTTCAAAGCATTCAAGTCGCTCGTCTGGATGTGCCCGCCCGCTGCAGGCACGTGCCCTCCTCCGCCAGCATTCTGCAATCCTTCAGTGCTTTTAGCAGCCAATAATCCCATATCATACTTCTTGTCCTGCCTGCGGAAATTAATAGTGGTTGTCTGGGCATTCTTCTTGGAAAATAATACGACAGTCTTGTGGGAGTGTTTGAAGCTTGCAATTGTTGACAACACGCTCCCAACATGGAATTCAGGCTTGAAAACGTAAAAAATCAAATCCAATTCCTTAATTTCCTCCTTCTTCTGTTCAAAATTAAGCAGTTCATTTTCAATATAATCCTCAACCTTATCATACCACTGCCTTAACTGGTACGCTTTTTCATAAAATTCTCTTGGAGTGCCGGATTCCTGCAAAACTTTTAATGAAATATTAGCCCCGTCGCTGCCTTTGACAATTTTGCCGGTGTCAACAATGTTGGACAATCTGCCAAGGAATGAGTCGAAAAAATATTTCTTATCCTTGCCAGTTTCCAAACCATACTTTTCGAACACTTTTTGGATAAAACTTTTATGCTGCGGCGCACCGGAATCCCCTATTATGCCAATTGCTGAAACCCAGTCCAAATCATCAATTTCAACCAATTTTTTCACAGTATCAAAAACTATTTTCGCAGCAGGAATGTACTTTTTAACATTGTTTAATTTTGGGTTAATATACAAAACATTATCTCCTGAGGGGATATTCTTAACATCATGATGGTCTATGATTAAGAATTTCAAATCCTTATTATTCTTGAACAAGCAGCTGTCAGCACTTAAGTAGCAGTCAAGAATTATGATAATGTCAGGCCTGCTTCTGTCAACCCCAATCTGGAAATCCGAACTGTTCAATAATTTGGGTGTTGCAGGGAAGTAATCAACAACTTCGATGCTGAACCTGTGAAGCGCTTCGCTCATAATTTTCGCGCTGCAAATCCCGTCGCTGTCAATATGATACATGACAACTGCTTTGCTGACATTATCCAATAATTTTGCTAATTCATTCTTCATTTCATCCTAACCGCCAGTGAAACAAGCAATCCCTTAACAGGGCAAATTTTCGCAGCACCAGTTAAGAGCAAAAAAATGCTAAGAATTAAAACCCCAAAAACCAGATTTTTTGAATCACTAATAGTCACGTATCCAAGGGTGTGAAGCCAGAATAAGAAGAACAGCATTGCGCCAAAAATAATCCTAACCATTGCGTGAGTATCAGAAATAATGAAAGAATTCTTCACTTCCTGCTGCCTCTTCTCCTCTTATTTTTAATACGGTTAAGGTAAGTGTAATAAATAAGCGTGAAAAACCCGATAGTTACGAATAATTCAAGCAATTCAGTGAATATAGCCAGTAAAGTATTCAATGCAATATCAGCCAGCAAGTCAATAGTTTCGCCCATTAAAAGCAGCGAGAACGCGATAATTGCAGGAATTTTCAGCCTCAAATTCTTCAGCTGCATTGAGTAATACAAAGATATTATACAAATTATTTCCGTAATGAATGAAATCAGCCACATAATTATTCAATTATAATTAATTAGGTTAATTAAAAGTTTTTTAAATTATTGCATACTACAAATTGTAACAATGGCATTATCAGACATTATGGGGATAATAAGTATAATCATTATGCTGTTGGATAAATTAACATTCATATTCTTGTCATTTTTCTTCGGAAACATGGCATTCAAAGGCTGGACAGGCAGGAAAAATATTATATTCACATTGGCAAGCACCATAATACTGGGATTCCTATGCTTCTTCGGCGGATTAATAATAAAGGATTACTTAAAATGGGATTTCTTCGCAAGCGATTACATTTGCTCAATAATTGTGGCGGGAATATTTTACTTATTATTAAAATTAATATCCACAGGCTTCAGGCAGGTAAGCAATTACGTGACAAAAAAAGACATAAATTCATTAACTGAGGATGTTAAAAACCTGAAAATACAAGTCGCAAAAATAAGCAAAGCATTAGGCGACAAGAACATACAAGCCGAAGCCTTAAGCGAGGAGGAAATAACAAATAAAGTGCTGAAACAATTGGGCGGAAAAATAAACAATATTTCAAGGCACGAAGACATGTGGATTCTGACAATGAGCACTGGTAAAGGCTTGAAAACCGTGACAGTTGACGCTTACACTGGAAGCATTGCAAAACAGGAAAATGTTCAGAACCCTTTACAATTCTTATCCAAAAACCCTTTGTCAACTATTGGAATAATCTTATTCCTTGCACTAATCTCACTGCTTGCAGTTAACGTAACCCCAACAACTGTTGCTGCTTTCAGCAACGCTTTTGATTTCAGCTTCTTATTCGAAGAACCATTGCCCGAAGGATGCTACACAGCATCGTCAGTGCTTGAAAATTTTGAAGAAGGGCAGGGAGCAGTAATGCAGATAAACACTACAAGAATAACAAACGCTCTGAAAACTGAAATACCAAATTATTATTTAATCAGCAGCATGACGCAGACAAGTGATTACGCGAATGAAACATTCATAATAACCACTAGTTACTCATCGCAAGTATCATCATTAGCTGATGAGATAACAGTAAGCGACTGGCAGAACATTTACAATTTAAGGATATGCGTTTTCAAGCAGGACTACACATTATGCGAATGCATAGGAGGAGAGCACGCAGACCCGTTATTCACAGCGCCCTACTTAATAAAATTAGGATTCCTGGAGCAGGCACTGCAGAACATTATTATTGACAGCATAAGCAGCGCCATTGGAATATAAAAAATTTAAATCTTCAGCAGTCCTAACCTGTACCACTTATAGGTTAACAATTTCCAGTCCTTTTCCAGCCTTTCATAAGATTTCAAATCCTCAGCCTTGAAACCATTATTTGCAAGCAATGACTTAATCTTTTCATCGCTTAATCCATCTTCCTTGCTGTTCTTAATAATAGAATATTTTATTAAGGATTTTGACAAGCGGTTCAGGTCAGAGGCAACGTTCAGCCCGAAACCTAATCCATCAAAAGTCAATAATTGGTTCTCCTCGCCTGATTCAATCATGCTCATAAGTTCATCAGAACCCACAGGGGACTTATTGCCTTTGCATAATTTCTCCATTGAATAAATACTGTTCTTATAATGCAACGGAATTAAAACTTTCCCGTCAAGAACAGGCACCAAGTAATTATTCAACTCCTTAATGCGGATTTCAACATTCTTCATGCACACTTTATTGCTGGAAAAGAAGTATTTGCCGTTGCTGAATATTTCTGCAATTCCCTTAATAACCAAATTCTCTTTTTTTTCAAGTTTAATTGTTCCAACCAAACTCATAATCAAACCACCTCTTTTTTTTTGAATGATTAATTGGATTATTTACGGAAAAATTCCTCATTTTTAACCTTTTCCGTTAATTTTTTAATATCATCCCTGTCTTTTATTATTTAATTCCCCCGCGGTAGCACAACGGTGGTGCGTCCGGCTGTAGACCGGAAGGCTGGTGGTTCGAGTCCGCCCCGCGGGACTTAAAATTATGCCCTGCCTGAAATGCGCAAAAAAAGAGTATTTTTCAAAATTGTGCAGGGAGCATTTCAATTTCTACTTTGAAAGAAAATTTATGAAGCACTTAAGCGCCAACAAATTATTAAAAAAGGATGAATCATTGAACGTGCTCGGCGCTAATAAGGAAGTCCTGAAATACTTATTAAGAAGTCTGGGCAGGAAAACGAACACCAAATTCTCAGCCAAAGCAAGGAATGTTGAAACTTTCACGCTCACTGAGTACAGCGTGAAGCAGTTACACAATTTAATGACTAAAGGAATAAAAAAAATTCCGTCAAGTTTCCTTGAATGCTTCACTCAGGAAGAAACTGAACAATTCGCAAAAATGCACAAACTAAAAATTAGCAAACCAGTATATACGAAGCAGGAGGATTTGCTGAAAAAATTAATGGACAAAGTGAGGAATCAGCGGCCGAACATTTACTACTGCAATTATAACATGCTCAAAAACTTTCAGAAAGTATTAAAATAAACCGAAGAATAAAATGTTTAGTATGAAGGTTCAGGAAAGACTTGAATTGTTTAAAAAGTGGCCGACTGAAGAAATCCTTACTGAAGAGGATTTGAAGAAATTATTAGAAAACGGCGAGAAACTGAAACATTATATTGGTTTTGAAATAAGTGGCAGAATACATCTAGGAACAGGAATAGGATGCATGCAGAAATTAGTAGATTTGCAAAAAGCAGATGTTGAATGCTCTGTTTTCTTAGCAGACTATCATGCATGGATAAATAATAAATTAGGAGGAAATTGGGAAAATATTCAAAAAGCAGTTGAATATTACAAAGAAAGTTTTAAAGCATGCATAAAAGCATTAGGAGGAAATCCTGACAAAGTAAATTATATTGTTGGTTCTGAATTATATCATAATAATGATGAATATTGGAAAACAGTTATTGACGTAAGTAAAAATATTAGCATAGGCAGGATAATGAGGAGTATTACAATCATGGGGAGGCAAGAGAAAGACTTAACCAGTTTTGCACAACTACTATACCCTCCAATGCAAGTCTCAGACATATTCATACAGGGGATTAACATAACCCATGCTGGTTTAGACCAGAGGAAAGCCCACGTAGTTGCTAGGGAAGTTGCGCCAAAATTAGTAATTAAACCCTTAAAGAATCATATGAAACCAGTTGCTGTTCATCATCATTTATGGTTAGGGTTGCAGAAACCACCAATCTGGCCAATACCGAAAAATGAGGATAAGCAGGAATTATGGACAAGTATGAAGATGAGCAAGAGCAAGCCCAAGACTGCAATATTTTTAAACGATTCCCCTGAAGAGATTAAGGATAAAATTAAGGGGGCTTTCTGCCCAGAAAAAGAAGTGGAATTCAATCCAATAATGGACTGGGCAAGAAATATAATTTTTTACAATAATAAACCTTTAAAGATTAAAAGAACGCCAAAATTTGGTGGTGATTTAACAGTCAAGAATTACGCTGAACTCGAAAAAATATACAAATTAGGAAAACTTCACCCCATGGATTTGAAGAATGCAATGGCAGAATTTCTGATTGAATTTTTAAAACCTGTCCGCGAACATTTCAAAGACAAACAGCACTTAATAAAAATGATGAAGAGTTTTCAGACAACAAGATAATTTATAATAATTTCAGATTCTTCACAATTTTGTCAATTTTCTCTTCATTGTCAGGCCCTATGCCGAGAGCAGTTATAGTATTTGGGGGAATCTGCGTCCTCCCAGCATCGCGTATCACGTCAAAAATTAAATTATTCTTGCCTGCCTCATTTGCAAATTTTAAGATGTCCTTTTCACTATTAACTTTCAGCACAATTTTGGGCATGCCCTCATTCTTCCACTCGTTGAACAATTCAGCATTCTTCTTCCAACTCTTGTAAGCAGTGCTCACGCTTGCATGGCTCGCCTGGCTTGCAATCTTTCCCCTGCCCATTTTCAAATCAGCCCTTACAATAATTGCCTGCTTTAAAGCCATAAAATAATAATAAGACAGTAATCTTTAAAAAAGGTTTAGTGTTATCTTATTATTCAATGACTACGAAAAAGATATGTATTTCATGCATGGATGACATAGCATCAACTAATCACAGCGTGGAATTCAGATGCCCAAACTGCGAAAAAGAGCAGATTATCAGGTGCGGGAAGTGCAGGAAATTAATGATTGTGTGGAAATGCCCTAATTGCGGGTTCGAGGGGCCTTAAAAAATGAGTGAAGTAATAATAAGTTTCAGAATAATGCCTGAATCCACTGATACTGATATGGAAAAATTAAGAGAAAGAGCGGAAACTATTATCAGCAAAGCAGGCGAAATCGGCAAAGTTGAAATACAGCCAGTAGCATTCGGCTTGAAAGCAATAATAATCCATGCAGTAATGGACGAATCCAAAGGCAGTCCCGACAATGTAGAAGAAGAATTGAACCAATTGGAAGAAGTTAACAGGGCTGAAATAATAGACGTAAGAAGAACAGTGGATATATAAGATTTAAATATACGCCAGCATTATTCTTTAATTAATGGACTTTGAAAAAGTAATTCTTAATATTAAAAACTTAAACATTCAGGGAGCCACAGCAATAGCAAAAAAAGGAATAACAGCATTCGCAGATTACGTCAAAAATGGAAAGAATCTGAAAAAGGATGCAGAGTATGCAAAGAAGAAATTAATGAGTGCCCGCCCAACTGAGCCAATGCTGTTCAATGCAATAATTTACGTTATGAAGAAGAGCAAAACAAGGGAGGATTACGAGAAATACGCCAATGAATTCATAAGAATAAAGGAAGAATCAGAGGAAATAATAGCCAGTGAAGGCGCGAAACTTATCAGGACAGGAATGAACGTGTTCACGCACTGCCACAGCAGCAGCGTGGAAAGAATCCTGAAAAAAGCAAAAATGCAGGGCAAAAAATTCAACGTGGTATGCTTTGAAACCCGGCCGTTATACCAGGGAAGATTAACTGCGAAGCACTTGGTAATCGCTGGAATCAGGACAACATTGACAGTGGACAGCGCCATGACAGAAGCATTTGAAGTATTCCCTCCGAAACTAGTATTAGTCGGTTGCGATGCAATAACTAAATCATTCTTCGTGAACAAGATAGGAACAGACACGCTCGCGAATATCAGCAAAAAGCATAAAGTGCCGTTTTACGTTTGCAGCGAAACCTTCAAATTTACCAATAATTTAAGGATAGAAGAACGAAGCCCGAAAGAAGTATGGCCTGACGCCCCTGAAAAATTAAACATATGGAATCCAGCGTTTGACACAATCAGCCACAAATTAGTCACAGGTTTCCTGACAGAGAAAGGAATGATGAGGAGAGTGACATGTTCAAAGTTATAATATTCGACTTAATAGGAGTATTCTCAGAACACTACAATGAGTACTCAATATTCAAAACAATAACAAGTTACAAAGGCACGGCAAAGTCATTAAAAGCATACGTGGGGCATGATTATAACAAATTATTAACAGGACAATCAACAGAATTAGAGTTCTGGAACAAGCTGAAAAAAGCCACTAATACGAGGAAAAGCGTTGACTCACTAAAAAAAGATTTCCTGAAGCACTTCCACCCATTATTCACCTATGAAACTTTTGAAAAAGCCAAAAATAATTTCAAAACAGCATTATGCAGCAACTTCGTCAACAGCTGGTGGCTATACTTGAAGAACAAGTTCAAACTAAGCTTTGACTACGAAGTCTTAAGCAGCAGCCTAAAAATTATGAAACCATCAGAGCAAATGTATTTAAGCGTTCCGAACTTTTTCAAAATCCGCCCGTCCGACTGCGCTTACGTAAGCGACGAGATAGAAGACATTGAAATAGCCAGAAATTTAGGAATGAAAACGATATTTATACCCGGAGAAAGCAAAGAATGCAGAATTGCAGATTACTACTACAAAAATGTCCAGGAATTACTGGAAGTCCTGTCCTAAACGTTCTCAACCATTAAATAATCATACAATGCTTCAAGAACAACCCTGCAAATCTCCCTTAAAGATTCGGATTCCCCGTTAAAAGAATACTCAAAAAATTCGCCATTCAAAGCCTTCAAAGTGTAAGGCAAACCGGCAAAGAATGAATCGCCAGTACTATTCTGGAATTTTGAAACCTCAAAATTCCTGTTAATCAGGGAATAATCAGGCTTTGACTTTCTTAATTTAATGCTGAAATGCGCATTATTAAACAAAACGCTTAACGTATCCTTCTTAACATAACATTTCAATTTATCCCTAACATTGAATATGAAAAATTTCCTGACAGCAGGTACGCTGTCCATTACGCTGCACAATTCCTGCAGATTCAGGCTGTAAAAATTGTAGCACTCCATCAATACAGGGGCTAATACGAACCTGAAAAATTCTCCGCATGACAAATTATCCAGTAATTCCTTCTTGCTCCTAACGCTTATCGCGAACTCATTAATGCAGTTCTTTGCCAGAATTTCCAGTTCATCCCGGAACGGCTTGACATTTCCTGAAGTTAAAATTTTCCGTTCATGAATAATGATTTTAAAAATGGCGCTCTTGGTTTTAAGCACAATTTCTGACTTATCCTTAAACTCCTTATACTCAGCATTATTCATAATATCCTTCAACAAGTCAAAAACAGCCCCGTCCCTACCAAAACCCAGCAAACCATAATTCATAAGAACTTTAACACTCTTGTTCATATAATTATTTAAACCCATGCGCTTAATAAAAAGATTATGAAGAGCGTTGTAATCTGCAGCTCCAGAAGATTCAAAAAAGAAGTGCTTGAATGGGCTGAAGAATTAAAGAAAAGCAACATTAATGTGTACATTCCGTTCCATAATGTTAATAATAATATTATGAAGATAGACGAAGATTTGAAGGATTACTCATTCCACGGATTAGTAAGGCACCATATGGATTTTGTCAGGAAAGCAGAAGTTATTTTCGTATACAACAAGGATGGATATGTCGGGAACAGCACTATTGCAGAAATAGGAGCGGCGCACGTCCTTAACAAACCAGTCTTCGCGCTGACAAAAGAAGTTGAAGATAATTCAATAAAAGTCCTGATTGATGAAGAAGTTAAAACAGCGAAGGATTTAATCAAAAAATTATTATAAATAAAGGTTTGCAACGTACTCCCTTTCTATGTCATTCATGCACGGAATAATCAGCACGTGAGGGTTCGCGCTGAAATCAAAATTTAATAATTCCTTCACAGAGCCGCATTTTATTACTTGATTATCACTGCCAAGTCTTGCAATGCCAATCACTTCGCAATCCTCATCAAAGAAACCACCCTTATCCTTCGAAATTTTCAGCAAAATTTTCAAACCCTCATTAATAGTCATGTACTTCTTCAAATCCTGCTTAATGTCAAGGAATACTAAAGTGTGCGCGCCAATATTATGATTTTCAGTTATGACGTCAAAAAAACTTGTCGGATTAAAGTTAGGCTCAGGAAAAGGAATGCTGCAGCTTTTGCCGAATTTGTAAACGTGCAATCCAATCTCGCACACTCCTGAATAAATGCTTGAAGCATGAACCACTTTGTAATCAACACCTCTCTCTTTGCAGCTCCTTAAAAACTCAATATGAGTAGTTGCAGCCAAAGGGTCGCCAGCAACAATCAAGGCAGCATCATTCTTAACAGCCTTTTCAAGGATTAATATCTCAAAATCGTTCTCCAAATCCTCCCTGCCAACTATAATTATTTTCTTCCCAATTAATTCCTCTAATTTTTTCACGCTTTCATCAGAGAAAATGCTTGTATACTTTTCAAGAAAAACAAAACTGCATTTTTTGCAATATTCCAAACCCTTCAAAGGCATGTCAGCATAATCATTAATTCCCGCACCAATTAAGTAAAACATGAAACTAATAATAAGGAATAGTATTTATAAAAATATGGTTATTGCAACGTTCAATAACCCGAAAATTATGCAGAATAGTGCAAAATTAAATTTTTTAGCAATTTTCAGGAAATAATCAATACTTAACCTCCCGACAACAAAAGCAGTAAAAGCAGCCAGTAAGTAGCCTGCATCAAGGAAGAAACCGTTCTTAACCCCGCTGTACAATTGAACCAAGAAAATGATAGGAATGCTTGAAAAAAAACTAAGCTTTAAAGCAGAGTCAATGCTGAAACCCTGAACTAACAAAGCAAGAGTTGTTGAACCGCTCCTGCTGATTCCCGGAAGCGCTGAAAAACCCTGGGCAGCACCGTTAATAATGCCGTCGCTGCGCTTAACATCAGCATAACTCCTGCTGCTGAAACTCTTCCTGAACAACTGGATAATACCTGTAATTATGAGAAAAGAACCAATCAATAAGCCAATTTTTTCAGACAATAACCCGCTCAGGAAAGGAATGCTCAAATACAAAGGGCCTCCAATCAGCAGACTAATAAAACTGCTCCACAAAATAAACAATAAAATGTTCACATTCTTCCTGGATTTCGGAACAACAATTTTCTTAATATCCTTCCAGAAATAATGAATAGTTGCAATAAGGGTTCCAACATGAAGAAACAAACTAATATCAACAGCCTGCTCCAAAGTATAGCCAATATTTGCCAGAAATAATGAAATTATACCCTGACTGCTCACAGGCAGCCATTCAAGAACACCCTGCAATATTCCTGCAATAATCAATCCAAGCATTAAAAAAAAACTATTCAGCGGTTAAATATAAAATTATACCATAATAACCGCGAACAAGTAAATCATGAAATGGCTGATAGTAGCCCCGTAAATATCCTTAGTATTCGAGAAAACCCATCCAACAACCAAACCCATCAGCAAAAAAATAATACTCATCCAAATATCAGGATAAAAAAGAACAGCGCTGATTAAACTAGCCGCAGCAATGCCGGCAATTTTCCCGAAATAATTTACAAGATTGCCCTGTATGAAATACCTGAAAAGCATTTCCTGAAAAAAACTAATCAATAAAATTTTCATGAAAAAATCCCACGACAAACCATAAATGATTGCCCACCCAAAATTGCCGGTGAAAACACCAACAAGGAATAATACAACAATGAAAACCAGAGCATAACCCACATTAATGCCGACACTCTGCAAAGTATCCTCTTTGTCAAAAAAAAACAAGTGATAATCCTTATTCTTCAAAAACTGGACAAAAGGGATGATAAAAATGAAAACAGTGTAAGCAGTCAGGAAATAATCATTAAGTAACCACCTTAACGGCAGAATCAGCAGGAATAAAATGAAGAATAATTTCTTCCAGTCCATGAAGGAACAGGAATCGAAGAATATTAATATACTTTTTGACTAAACAAATAATAATGATAGAATCAATACTCCTGACAAGCGCCTTTATTTACCTGCTTCTTGCAAGCATTAATGACATTAAACACAGATTCGTACACGATTACTTGACATATTCATTCGGCGCCTTATTCTTAATACTAAGGCTAATATTATTCTTCGAAACCAGTAATCCTGCCCAGTTAGGATTCATACTATACGCTCTGCCCACGCTTGGAATATCATTCATATTATACAAATTAGGCGCATGGGGAGGAGGGGATTTGAAATTATTAACAGCATTAAGCATAGGAATACCCTATTTTTCAACAGATTCAGTCCTGCCATTTTATGCAAACTTCCTGTCAAACGCTGTCATTGCAGGAATGATATTCAGCATATTATGGGCTCTTTATTTAATCCTTAAAAATCTTAAAAAAGTCAGCAGGAAGATTAAAAAAACAGACGTGTTCGTAATGCTTGCATCAGTAATAATAAGCATTATATTATTGTTCCAGAACAATTTATACAAGATATTCTCAATACTATTCCTGTTCCTGCCAGTTACTTATCTGGCAAAAAAAGTTGAAAACGAAATCCAGACAGTGAACAAGAAAGTTTCAGCCCTTGAAGAAGGCGACTGGATAATTAATGACATAAAAATAGGCGGCCGCGTCATTAAGAAAAAACCAACAGGCTTAAGCAAAAAAGACATAATGTTATTGCAGAAGAGCGGGAAAAAAATTATACAAATAAGGGACGGAATACCTTTCGTTCCAAGCTTCTTAATAGCATTAATTGCCACAGTAATTTACGGAAACATAATATACAATTTTGTGCAGAACATGATTACCAGTATTTAGGAACCCTTTCCTCAACAACAACTTCTTCCTGCTCTGGTTTTTCCGGCTCAGGCTTCTTTTCAATAATTTTTTCCTTCTTCTCGGGAATGCTTGACTGCAATTTCTTAATAACGCTTTGAAGATAAGTGTTAATTTCCTCCTGATTATACTCCTTCTCGTTAAGATTAATGTTAACATTGTCCCCTTCATATCTTGGAATAACCTGGATTCCTGCATGAGGCACTCTCTGCCCAGCACCAGCACCTTCATTAATCAGGTAACTAACACCAGCAGCGCCAAGCTTAGACACCATGCCTGAGCCAATATTCAGCGCAGTATTGAAAATTTTATTCCTCACATTAACGTCAAGCATGCTGATTAAAGGAGCATGCTGTTTGCTGATTACCTGAACGTGCCCCTCGCTTGCAGGACGGATATCAAGGAATGCAACAACGTCATCATCCTCATAAATTTTTGCGCTCTGAATCCTGTTACTGCCGATTAAGCAGAAAACGCAGTTATTATCGCTCATAATCAGGAAAACAATCTTTTTATTTACTTAAAAATGTTATTAAAAAATCAATCATGAAATTTGTCCAGGGAGAAGCTGCAATAAAATCCGGAAATTATATTGTAATATCTGATGTTCACATAGGTTTTGAGGAAAAACTTGAAGAGAAAGGGTACACAATACCTGAGCAGACGCAGAACGTTACAGACAGATTAAAAGAGTTAAGGAAAATTGCAGAAAATTTAATCATACTCGGAGACTTGAAGCACTCAATTAACATCAGGAAAAAGAATAATTTATTACTATTCCTTTCAGAAATATCAGAATTATTCAAGGAAATCATCATCATAAAAGGCAATCACGACGGGAGAATAGAGGATTACACTAAGAATTTCAGGAACATTAAAGTAATGACTGAATTCCTGAAAAATAAGATATTGTTCATTCACGGCAACAAATACGCGTCAAATGAGTCAATAAGAAAAGCGGAAACTATTATGCTGGGGCACTTCCATTCAGCGCACGCAATCAAGGATAATATAGGAATAGTCCGGAACTGGAAATCATGGGCAATTTACGACTTCGACAATGAATTATATGACAAGGACAAAAAAGTGAAAACGCAGATTAAAAAAGTACTAGGATTCCCATGCTTTAACGCATTCTTTGACGGCTCAGGCGAAAAGAACGGGCCTTACGCGAAATACTTGGACAAGAAAGAAGTATTCACGCTCGACTTAATCAAACTCGTGTAATGCCCAAAATTTTAACCCAATTCTTATTAACATCAGCCAAGTAAACATTTTCAACCCCTGCATTAATCAATAAGTGCTTCGAAACCTTCACTGCTTTATGAGTTATTAATTCTTCATAACCAGCACTTTCATGAATGTGGCCGAACAAATACAATAAAGGTTTATGCTTCTCAGCCAATTTTTTCAGCACTTTCTGCCCAACACTTTTTTCTATCGCGCCTTTCTTTACCTTCTCCGCGGGCTCTATTCCTAATAATTTCTTATTTTTCAGTTTTAATTTCCTGAATATTGCAGTATCAAGATAAGAATAAGGAGGGTCATGCGACACGAAAATAACAGGCTTTCCCTTTATGCTTAACAATTGGTTCAGCATTAATTCATCATCTTCTGGAATACTTCGGTAATAAGATTTACTTATTATACTGTCTTCTATTACACTGCTCCCGCCATAACCAATTAAGTAATGGGTTTTCAAATCAATTATTTTCCTGTTCAAATCAACAAGATTATCATACTTGCTTAATTTATGGCTCCCAATCCATTTATACAATTTTCCTTCCTCATGGCTTCCTGGAATAATGTACGCCTTTTTCCTGCACTTTGACAAAATATTTAATTGTTTTTTAAAATTAGTGTCAGGATGCTTTAACTCCCAATTCATCAAGTCGCCGGCAACAATAATGCTTGCATTATTCCTATTTGCCATTTTAACAGCTAATCTGCACTTCTTCAGATTACCATGAATATCGCTTAATAATACGAGCTTCAAAATATCACTTCATCCATCTTATTTTCCTCGAAATAGTAACCAATGTTGACTTTATTGCTGTAAATATTGTCCCGGTATTCAATAATCCCCAAAATTTCACCCTTCTCATTCATTGCAGCGTAAACCGGGCCGTTGCCCTTCTTCTTAACTATCCCCTTCTTCATCACTTTCCTGCTGCAAGTGAAAAGGAAAGCGCTCTTCTCATTCAGGACAATAACATTTCTCAATTTAGTCTTATTCAGTTCCAGTAATCTCGCGCACGGATTCGCACCCCTTGCCAGTAGTAAACCTTCTGCCAAAGGCTTAAATCTGAATTCCATATTTTTTAATTCCCTGCTAATTTCAAACAATGACTTCCCGAGAATTACATGATTATCCGGAATAATCGGCGCAGCCCCGAAATCCTTCTCAAACTTTGCGCTCAAATTATTAATCATTTTTTCATCACCGCGTAAAAGAAGCCAATAGTGTTATCAGTGTGCGGGAACAAATACTTAGTCTTAACAATTTTCAAACCTAATTCTTCAGCTGCGAATATGACATTATCCTCATTCTCCTCCTTTTCAATACTGCAGGTGGAATAAACCATTAAACCATCAGGCTTCAGGACTTTTGAACACTTTCTAAGCAGTTCTTTCTGCAACTCCGCTGACTTCAAGACTTCATGCTTGTTAACCATTTTCAAACGCTTCTTCTTCCGCCACACAGTCCCGCTCGCACTGCAGGGAGCGTCCAGTAATATTTTGTCAAACAATAATCCAAGACTGTTCACTCTTAAAGCATTAATCTTGAAAGTTGTAGCATTCTTGACTCCTAATCTCTGCAAATTGAACAACTGCGACTTTAACCTTTCGCTCTTGTCATCCAGTGCAATAATCACTCCCTCATTATTCATTAACTGCGCAATGTGCGAAGTTTTCCCCCCGGGAGCGCTGCAGCAGTCCAGCACTAATTCAGAACTCTTAGGGTTTAATTCCTCAACGCATAACATGCTTGACTTGTCCTGCAGATAAAAATAGCCCAGCAAGTATTCCTCAGTTGAACTAATGCTAAAAGGTTCATTAACCACTCTGAACCCGTAATTTAAACCTTCAATTTTCTTAAAAATGAAACCTTTCTTTTCCAGCCCCTGAATTAAATCATCCACTTTAATCTTCAGGGTATTAACCCTTAAATACTGCGGGTAAGGCTCATTAATTTTTGAAACAAATTTTTCAACAAAATCCTCGCCAAACCTTTCAGTATAACTTTTCCTGAATTCGCGCTTTAACATAAATAATCCTTTAAGTAATTTTTAATCTCCTTATCCAAATCCTGCTTCCTGTAAACATCAACCACTAATTTATTCCTGAACACGTAGGGCTTGCCCAACTCATTATTCTTCCACTTTTCAAAGAATTGCTCAAAATGTTTCTTCTCAGCCCACACGAAAGGGCCGTAATGCTTCTTTGCCCTGCTCACGCTTAAAGATTCAAACTCAATGAAAACTTTCCTGTCATCAGTCACTCCGTAAGAATAAACGCTCCATCCTTCATTGTCCAATTCATTAACTAATTGCCTAACCTTCCTTAACAATTTGGCTTTTGTCACGTCAAAATCAGAATGCAAACCCTCCTTAATCCTGAAACTGACAAGTTTAGTGCCCCTGCGCCCGCTTCTCTCCTCCACTAGTTTCGCATTCAAACCCCTTGGGTTGAACAATTTAATCATGGGCTCCATTAAAAAATACCTTAACCTGAACATGAATTCGCTGAACGCTTCGTATGAAACGCCTGCGCTTGCATTCCTATCAGGCAATAAAGGGTCAACGATTATTAAAGGGCCTGCAGTCTTGCTCTTGTCCAGTTTATCCAGAACTTCCTCTCCATTCCTGTAATGCTTTTCAATGTCAATAACAATTTTTGGCTTGGCGCTCTCAAAAATTTCTGCTAACTTCTTAAAGCTCCTGCAAAAAATTATTAACAATTCGCTGACATACCCGCTGAATCCCCTTCTCGCACTCTCCGCGCCGTAAACATCATTTGCTTTCAAAAATTGTTTTAACAATAACACTTCATTCCTGAGTTTAGGATTATTATCAAACTTCTTTTTCAGATAATTTATGTGAAAATAACTAATATCCGCAGAATTCCCCGCCTTTTCAGGGGAGCCATACTTTACTGAAGGGACTATTTCAACATCAAACCCATCATAGTCAAACTTGTAATAATCCCTTGTTCCATGAACCAGTCGCAGTTTGTAACCTTTGAAACAGTTGGTGACAATTTTCCTGTAATGCTTCCTGATTTCATCCTCGCTCTTGAAGCGCATGAAAAAATCCAAATCATGGTTCCCGCTCATCCACGTGCCCCTGCTCGCGCTTCCGCCAATGACAATTTCAGAATTAACATTTAATTTTTTTGCAATTCCCTTTAATTTCTTGGTAATGCAGGAGCTGACTTTTTCCAGCGCAATTACTTCTTTCTTTGAAGGCTTAACAGTTTTCAGCACTTGTTTCAGAAGTTTTTCCATACTAATTACTAATTAATGGGTGTTTTAAAAATTTAATAGTAAAAGTTTAAAATTAGAAAAAAGACTATACTTTGGTTGTGATTCGGGAAGAGATTAAAAAGTGGCTTAAAGCAAACAATATACTTGAATTAACCAACGTGCAGAAGAAATCATTAAAGCCTGTAATGGACGGAAAAAACGTTTTAATCACAGCACCCACAGGATACGGCAAAACGCTCGCAGTCATTATCCCATTATTTGAAAAAATACTTAAAAGTGATTATAAAGGTTTGAAAATCTTGTACGTGGCTCCAACGAAGAGCCTGAACAGGGACATTTTCAAAAGAGTTTTCGAATTTGCAGAGCACTTAGGCTTGACTATTAGCATAAGGCACGGCGACACCACTAGTTACAGCCGCGCCAAACAAGTCAAGAATCCGCCGAACATTTTAATCACGACTCCTGAATCGCTGCAGTCAATGATGCTCAGCAAGCGCATGAGGAAGAATCTTGAATCATTAGAGCACGTTGTAGTGGACGAAATCCACGAGTTAGTGTCATCCAAGAGGGGGGTGCAGTTAATGCTCGGGCTTGAAAGGTTAAACCGTTTTGCGAATTTTTCAAGAATAGGAATCAGCGCGACAATCAGCGAGATGAATGAAGTCGGGAAATTCTTATGCGGTGACAGGGCATGCGAATTAATCAGCGTGAGCGAGCCCAAAGAATCGCAGGTGGAAATTGTGAAATACAAAAAAGACGATGAAAGCAGGTTATTGGGCAAAAAATTAAGCATTTCATCAAAACTCGCATTCGTGATTAACAATATCAGGAATGATTTGGAAAAAGCTGAAAGAATCATAATATTTGTGAATACGAGGCAGCAGGCAGAAATATTATCATTCTCCATGAAAAGAGCATTCCCTGACCTGAAAATAGGGCTGCACCATTCATCGCTCAGCAGGAACCAGAGGATTAAAATGGAGGACGAATTAAGAGACGGCAGATTAAAAGCGTTAATCAGCACTAGTTCAATGGAATTAGGGATAGACGTTGGAAGCATTGACTTAGTGATTCAGTTCATGAGCCCGAGGCAGGTTAACAAATTAGTCCAGAGAGTGGGCAGGAGCGGGCACGCGTATTACAAAAAGAGCAGGGGAAAAATTTACACACTGAATGATGACGATTATCTGGAATCAAAAGCAATAATTGAATTAATGAAGGAGGAATTCCTTGAAAAGCCGTCAATTCCATTCAACGCAATGGACGTCCTGGCGCACCAGATTATAGGCTTCCTGAAAGACGAGCCAGGAATCAGCAGTAAAGAATTATTGGACAGCATTAACAAAAGTTACTGCTTTAACCTTAGCGAGAAAGAATTCAATGATTTCCTGAAATTCCTTGAAGAATTAAGATATGTGCACTTAAAGGACGGGAAAATACTGCCAGCCAACAAATCATTTTATTATTATTTTGAAAACGTTTCAACCATTCCTGACATCAAGAATTATAAAATAGTCAATGTTGAAACTAATTCGAAAATAGGAACACTTAATGAATCATTCGTTGTGCAGTACTGCAACCCCGGAGCCACCATCATTATGAGGGGTGAGCCGTGGGACGTGCTGGAAATAAAAGACGACACCGTCAATGTTGGAAGGGCGCGCTCATTCTCAGGAGCAGTTCCTTCATGGACAGGCGAACTAATACCTGTGAGCATGGAAATAGCAGTAAGAGTCGGAGAATTAAGGCACGCTTACTACAATGACGAGAGCAGAATGATTGACAGCACGCACTTCTTCGTGGAACAATTCGAGAATAACCTAATATTCCACTCATGCTACGGCTCAAAAGTCAACAATACAATAGGGAGCGTATTGTCAAGCATGCTGTCTTCCGAACTGGGAACTAATGTGGGCATGAGAACAGACCCGTACAGGGTGATTATAACACTTCCAAGAATGATAACACTGGAATATTTCAGGAAATTCATGGAAAATATCAAGCCTGAAATGATAAATGACATTATCAGGCTAAGCGCGAAGAATTCAACAATGTTCCACGTAAGATTCTTCAACGTAGGGCAGAGATTCGGAATAATAAAGAAAAAGGCAGAATACATAGGCCGCCAGATAAGCAAGATAATCAAAATATACGCCGGCACTCCAATATTCACTGAAACACTTAGCGAATTAATAAGGGAGAAAATGGACGTTGATTTGCTGAAAAAATTGCTGGCAAATCTTGAAATAAAATATTCAAAAACTAACCAGGTCACAAGCGCTGGATTCGCAGGAGTCAATTACGCAGGTTTCAGCGGAGTGTTCAGGAACGAGGAAAGTTATGACGAAATTTACAATATTGTAAAGGAACGATTAAACAATAAGCAGTTCAGCTTCAAATGCACAAACTGCGGCACTAACCTCGGAACGTTCAGGGTCCAGACCATTCCTTACGAGAAGTGCCCGAAGTGCGGGGCAAAAACAATAGGTTTTGCGCCAATAAACCAGAAACCAGCAAAGGAGTGGTGGGATGAAACCAGCAACTTATTCCTCGCATACGGGAAAAAAGCATGCTTCGTACTTGCAGGCTACGGAGTCGGGATAAGAAGCGGGAAATTAATCCTCAGAAAACCAGGAGAATGCAATGAATTAATAAAGGATATTATAGAACAAGAAAAGAAATTTGTAAGAACAAGAAGGTTCTGGAATTAGAAAATTATATAAATAAGATATTTTTTCTTGCTATCCATGAAAAACAATGTTTCTTTCCTTGAAATTCTTAATGATTATAACCTTGATTGTAATAATTTAAAAAGCAAAGAAATAATTTATGAAAAGAAAGAATCGGGCAATGAGTATCATAGAATTCATGAGAGCGTTATCAGCATTAGTAACGGAAAAGTTCATTACGCTTATAATGTTCCTTTCCCTGTCAAGAACGTCACCTTTAAGGAACAGGAGATTCTGAAAGAAGTGGAAAGCGTGCTTGAAGGCATAATCAAGAAAAGTGAAAAGCAGGGGGTAAACGTTTCCGTGCTTCCTTTAGCAGTACTATTCATGAAAGAAGGTGCAGTTGAAGAACTTGCAGAAATAAAAAGAACAGTTAATTGTTTAGGCTCAAAGACAAAAAAACTTTTCTCAAAGAAATATGGGAATTAATGAAAAGAAATAAAAAAACAACCGATATATATTATTGTTATGAAGATTTTCCACAAATCCCACTTATGGAAGGATAACAGGACATTCATAGAATTGGAAGCAGAAGAGCCAATGAAGGAAAGGGGCTACGCGAATGAAGGGCACATATTAGTCAAAATAGGGCAGCAGTCATCAGTGAAATCAGCCTTCAAGTTAAGCGTTGACGAAGCCCGCGGTTTAAGGGACAGCATTGACATGTTCCTGCGCTTCCATGACATGAAATTATCAGAATTAATGACAGAACAAAAGCAGCAGTTCGAAAAAATCCCTGATTTTTACCCAAGAACCGACACAATCACCAATAATGAAAAAGAAGAAGCGCCGTTATTCATATTTGACACAGCTGAACCCCAAAAAACGCGGAAAGAAGACGAAGACAAGCATTCATCAGAGTTTTACTTCTGAAAAATAACATCCCCAGATTTTAGTTTAGAATAGCAGCTGAAGCAGTAACTGTTAAGAGTGAAACCATTTATGACACCCAGAAAAACGCTCGCATGTAAAGGCTCTCCGCACCCAGAGCAGTTAATAACATTCAAATCATTGTCCAAATCCTTCCACTTGACATGAACAGTATTCTCGCACTTCCTGCAGTGAAAATCAGCAACTAATAAAGGATACTTCTCATCCTCTTTGTTATTCTTCCGGTTTCTTAACATTTTAAGCACTTGCAAAGGTTCAGGATTCTCAACAAGGATGAATTTGCAGTTAGGGCACTGGTTATTCATAATCACTAATAAGAATATTACCCTGCTTTTATTTATTTCTATTAGTTCCTGAGCAGTAACTACAATAATTTTTTAAACATAATCAAATTTGAATAATGTTAATGAATTTACTGCTGATAATATTAATAATACTTGGAATAATGAATTTGGCATTATTAGGTTTCAACAAATTAATGTCGCTTATACGCAGGAGGAATAATGAAAAATTATTATTGAAAGATGACATTAAAAGCAAATTATTAAGCAAAATTTCAGAACTGAACACTAAATTAAGGTTTTTTGAATCCAGCCACATTTCCAAAAAAGAATACGATGAGTTAGTTCACAAATACAATATATTACTGAACCAGTACAGGAGCATGAACAACAGGAACAAGCTTCTCCAGAACAGGATAAAGAAATTAAAAGAAAAAATTTACTGATACTTAACAATTAAATAATAATTCAACCCGAAGAATAACAATAAATAACCAGCCAGGTAATAAATTGTTTCATTCAGAACCTGAATGCTTGTATTGAAGATTAATGCATTATTCAACAGATTAATCTCAAAAGAAGTCGGCAGCAGGACAAGCATTGACTTGGCAAGCCCTGGAAGCAAATCAACAGGGTAAAATAATCCTGACAATAAAAGGAACAGGAACCCTATGAATACTGAAATCATTGTACTGCTGCTCTCATTACTGCTTGACAATCCGATAACGCATCCAATCAGTGCTGAAATCCCGGAAACAAGAATTAAGCCAGTAATTAAGGTTATGATGTTGGTGTTAAAATAAGCATTATTCGCAGCAAAAACAAGGTACGAAGGCACGAATATTACGAAACCAATCAGCGTGAAAAATAATAATTTTGAAATAATGTAATAAATAACAGGGGTGGAGCTGGTCTTCAGTCTTGTTAAAAATTTGTTCTTCCTGTCATAAACCATGCTCACGCTTGACAATAAAAGTATTACAATAATGTTCACTACAACGTATAATACTGAGAATGAAAAACCGTCGCTGTTGCTCCCCTTGAAAATGCCCACTAACTGCGTATCAACAGGGTTAACAAGGAATTCCAAATCAATCCTGTTCAAACCGCTGATTTTATTGTAATACTCCGCAACATTATTCTTTAATTCATCATAAGAAGGTTTCACAGCGTCAGGAATCGCGTACTCCATTAGATTCAATAACTGGATAGTTTTCTCCAAATCAGTTTCAATGGAGTAAGTAGTATCCTTAATTTCGGATTCCGTCTGCCTTAAAATTTCGTTATTAAAACTGCTTATCTGGTTCATCAGATAAGACTGGGCGAAGAATCCGAGATTAGGTTTTGAATTGTCAAAATACAGGTTCAGAACTGGCTGCTCGTAATTGGCAATGTTCTCCGAAAAATCACTCCTTATAATAATCCCCAGCATTTTCCCTGAAAGAATATCATCCTTAATCACTGCAAAGCACGCGCTCGCATTATCCTCAGCGTAAACGCTTGTTTCAAAAGCAGCAGAAAGCGTGCTGACAAGAGACGAAGAATACTCTCCTTTGTCAAGATTGCACACGCTGACAGTCAAATCAATGTTTGAAAAAGAGAACATTAAAACGTAAATTAATGAAAAGAACAAAGGCAGCAATACAACAGTCCATACCTGCTTCCTGTTCCTTATGAACAGCTTATACTCTTTTTTTAACAATTCAATTATTCTCATTTGCTCGCTAGCATTACCTCATCAAGATTAGGCTTCCTTAAACTGATTTCCTTAAAATCCCTGCCTTTGCCCTTAAGGAAATTATTAACAACATCCCTGTAATCTGCAGAGTCGAGCGCGAACTGCACCTCATTCCTGAACTTGTAAATAATCTTAACCTTTTTCAAACTGGAGAAATGCTTCAAAGTTTGGAAAAATTTTTTGCTCAGGCTGGAAAACTTAATATGATACAGGTAATTGAATCGAATCCTCTCCTTAATCGTATTAAAAGTCCCGTACGCGAATTTCCTGCCATTCTTCAGGATTAGCACGCGGGTTGAATAATTCTGCGCCTCCTCCAATAAGTGGGTGGTTAAAACAATAGTCACACCCCTGTTCCTCAAACTGGTTATGAAATCCCATAAAATCCTCCTGTTATAATAATCCAAGCCTGCAAACGGCTCGTCAAGAATTAACAATTTAGGATGATGCAGAGAACTTAAAATAATATTCAATCTTTTGCGCTGCCCTCCTGACAAATCCCTTGGATAATTATCCTTGAAACTGTCAATTTTCAGTTTCTTAAGGTAATCCGAACCAGTCCTTAAACCCTTATCCCTGCTGACGCCGTACAATTCAGAAAATAATCCAATATTCTCAATAATAGTCAAATCATCATAAAAACTATCTTCCTGCGGGGAGTAGCCAATAATTCCCCTGCTGAAGAACAAGTTCCTGCCGAAAAAATGAACGATTCCATTGCTTTTCCTGTTCAAGCCAACAATAGTTTTTAACAAAGTGCTCTTCCCGCTGCCGCTTAATCCGATAACTGAAAAAATTTCACCCTTATAAACTATGAAATTAATATTGTTAAGAAAATTTTTCTCGCCATACTTATTGCTTAAATTTTTAACAAAAACAGCCTTGTCCCTGCTCATTTTCTGCGGCTTGTAAAAAACACTCTTAACTGCTTCAATCAAACCCATAACGATTCTAAAATACAAAGATTTTATTTAAAGGTTGGTTTCTATATTAACCCATTCATAAGCAAGCACTACTGAACTTATGGCAAGTATTACAAGAGCAGTCATTACAACGTACTGCAACAAGGTTGGTTCAACACCCACAAGCGCTGCCAATACCAGAAATAATACTGCCTGAGTTATGTACAAGAATTCTATTTTGCCGATATTCTTGTTCATTTCCTTTTTTTGGGATTTTGCCATAATAATGAAGGAAAGTATTGATTATTTATAACTTTATCGAAGCATAAAAACTTTAAAACCAGCCCGATATAATATTATAAATAATGAAAAAAGCAGTTCTTGTTCTGCTGCCCCTTCTGCTGATTGGCGCTGTTTTTGCAGAAGATGCAGGAGGCGCGGTAAAATCAATGAATATGGAAATAACAATAAATTCTGACTTAACAGTCACGCAGACATTAAACATTGAAGTAGCCAATACCCGCACAATGAAAACATCATACATTTACATTTTCTTAAGTGATACGCCATCCAATCTCCAGATAATTGACGAGAATAATACGGTGCTGAATTACACCTCATTCGTGGCAAACAACATTTACACTATCAGATTGCTGGATGAAATAATGCCCAACAGCTCAAAAAATTACATATTAAAATATAATAATGAAGGTATTGTCCAAAAATTTGACAATAATTACATATTTTCCTACTCATTCACTAGTTATTATGAGCTTGAAGATTTCACAATAAGATTAATACTGCCCAAAGGTTTTGGCATAACCTTAAAGGAAGGGAATACTGTTTCACCCCCGACTTCAAGATTATTCTCTGACGGGCAGCAGGTTATGATTGAATGGACAGAACAAGTGGATTACCTGGAAACAAAAACTTATCTAGTATTCTTTGAAAGAATAGCATTAATAACCTATTCCATAGGATTATTATTCCTGACCGGCCTGACATGCTTCATGTTGGGCGTAACTGCAGCTTATTTTGTTTTAAAACGCAGGAGGAAAGACATTGTCACAATGGCTTTAACAGCAGACGAGAAAAAAGTTGTTGACTACGTTCTGGAAAAAGGCAGCAATGTTTACCAGAACGATGCAGGGAAAGCTCTTGACTTTTCAAAACCCAAATTGTCAAAAATAGTCCACAATTTGGAGGATAAGAATATCATAAAATTAACGCCCAGCGGGAGAAAGAATACAATAACTATTAATAAGGAAATCCTGTAAGATAAAAAATAAAAAAGGAAGGAAAATGTTACTGTTAGTTGCTGTTTGCTTATTGTTTGTTGCTTATCTTTTTTGTAGTTTTCCTATCCTTATTCAACACACATCTTATTTTGCAAAGAATAATATTAATCGAAGCATATATAAATGATTCGCTTTAACTGTTGAAACAATATAATTGAACAATATTAAAAATGTTATTAAAATATTTTAAACGTTCAAAATGAACGTTTAAACGTTCAAAAGAGACATAATAAAATATAGTATAAATGGCTTTTTAAAGCCGTGGAATCTGCTTTAAACACGATTTAACCGTTAAGCTTATAAAACAGGGTTTAATTAAGGTTTTAGTAGAAAAACCATTTAAGGGGGTGTTAAAAAGCATGATGATTGTAAAAAAAGCAGCAAAAGAAGCGGCAAAGAAATTGGGAGTAAGATTCCCTGACAGCGCAATTGACGCATTAAGCAAGAAAGTAATGGACATAGTTCAGAAATCAGCAGACAGAGCAAAAAAGAACGGAAGAGTCACATTAAAAGCTTACGACTTTTAATTAAATAAGCTTTTTTATTCTATTTTTATTTTTAATTTTTTCACACCCTTTAAAGATTTAACGCTCTTCTCAATCTCATTAGTAAAATACGACACCATTGGGCAGTAAGGGGAAGTGGGCTGGAAAACAATGCTCACAACGCCCTTGTCAGCCTTAACATCCTTAATCAAGCCAGCATCAACAATATTCTCATCAAGATGAGGGTCAACAATATTCCTCAATTTATCCATAATATTATCCTTTAAAGTCATAGTTCAATCCTCGCATCACCGGGTATGAAATGAAACAATTCTTCGCTCTTAAAACTTCTGGAAAAAATGCTCAGCAGCCTCTTGCTTATCATGCCAGGATTCAAATGCCCGGGCAATAACTTAACCATTTCAACGCACCTGCCCTTAATCACGTCAGCAGGTCCTGCAATAATCTTCCCATCATCTCCATAGCCAATGCTGATTTCAGGCCAGATATTCCTGAACAATTCCTTCTCACCCTTAATGATGAAAGAACCATGCGAAACGTACTCCCCTGAAGGCGCGGACTTGCTGACCTGATGCTTCTTCACGCAGAACACGTCCGCAGGAATATTATTCCTCCACGCGCGGCTGTAAGCAGCAATGAAAACAGCGCACTCCTGCCTGTCCCTCTCGCCTGCATTAACGCCGTTTTTCAGCACGCCAAAAGGCGAACCGCTCATAGCAGTGTGAAAAATCAAGTCATTATCCTCGGCAACTTTCTTGATAAGGATTTCATTCTGCGTGGCATCCTTGCCGCACACTAGCAGAAAATTATCAGTTGTCATCATCCACCTGTACTTTTCAAACCATTCATTCCTCTCTATTTTCTCCTCCTTAACAACATCTTTTTCAACCTTAACACCGTCACTTTCAACATTGCTTATCATGCTCCTTGTTTCATCAATGCTTTCACGCGTGCCGCTTAACTTATTCCTTAATTTCTTGCTCTTCTCAAAGTATTCCTGCGCAACACTGCTCACGTCACTGTTCAAATCAATTGTGAACTTCTCACTATTAATATTCAGGGTAATGGTGCCTTCATGCTCATTAATGCTTTCAATGCTCTGGGCTTCACTGCTCCCATGCTCTTTCTCATTCTCAACCATTTTCTTAATCAGAACCCAGCTGACATTATTCTTGTTGGCATTCATGATTTTTTCCAGTATGGTGCTGATTAAGTCATAATTTGCAAAAACAATCTCCCCCAGGCGGGCATACTTTTCAGCATCATCCGCCAATTTCTTCAGATTCTCACTCTGCAGCCCCAAACGGTTCTCCAAATTCTTAATCTTGTCATCATAAACATTTTTCGCCTGCGATTCATAATCCTCCTTCTGGGAGCGCGAATAATAATAATCGCATGCTTCATTAAAAGTTTCAAACATTTCAAAATCATAACCCTCATAAGATTTTAACGGAAAAGGTGCGAAGTCAACAGCTTTCCCAGTCTTCAGAATCACGCACGGACGGATATTCTTGTAATGCTTAATGCTCTTGTAAATCAGGAAGAAAACCTCAAAAATCTTGTCAGATTCTTTTTTGTTCAGCATTGAAGGATTTTTCATTTTGTCAATCCCTGACAGTGCGCATAATTCCTCAGCATACTTCCCCCCAAGCCCGATATCAACAGCGAGGCACTTAACAAGCGAATCCTTATCGCTTGATTTCAAAGTCCTCCTGAACTCAATCTGGTCCAAATATAATTCCTGAAAATTAGGCAGAGGCAGTTCATACTTCTCACCAGGGCGTATAACCCTTCCCTTCATTTCAACAAACCTCAAAGAATTAATAATAACCATATTATTATTGCACACTATAATGTTTCCCTTGTTGAACAATTCAATGACAATGTTAAAATCCTCCCCACCCCTTTCAATCCTGAAAAAAATAACCCTTTCAAAAAAAGGCTGCTCCACAGCCTTAAGAACAGCGCCATTCATGTACTTCCTCATAAGCATTGTAAAATGGCTAGGATTATCAACAACTTCCCTTTTAAAACCAGTCAGGTGAATGCACTCACCCCTTAACACTCTAAGGGTTTTCTTGCCGAATTTTGAACTGTAAAACTTTACCAGCAATTCACCCTCAGAAGTATTGTAAAACTTGTTAATCCTCGAACCATTCAACGCTTCAAGTTCATTAACAATTACCTTAATATCAAAACCTGACTGCGCTTTCATATTTTAAATAAACAATCCTGCATACTTTTATAATTAACTGCCTTTTCCCCACTAAGTGATGATAACCCTGAAAATGGACATAATTGACGTTTCCGAGAAAGATGACATTATTTACCTGTACGGCGTGACTGAAAAAGGGGAAACAGCAATAATCAAGGACGAAAATTATTCCCACTATTTTTACGTATCATTTGACAAAAATGCAGACCTTGAAGCGTTAATTTTCCAAATCAGCGGGTTAATTTCCAGGAAAAGCGGGACAGAATGTACTGTGTTAAAAGTAAAACTTAAAACCTTGAAATTATTAGGCGAGAAAAAAGAATTCCTGAAAATAACAGTGAATAACAGCAAAGCAGTCAATGAAATAAGCGGGACGCTGAAAAACGTTGAAGGAATCGGAAAAACTTATGAAAAATACGTGAACTTTTCAAAAAAATACTTGTTTGACAAAAAATTAACACCCCTAAGAACAGTGAAAGTAATAGGCAATGAGATGGAAAAATTATCAGGCATTGACTATCACGTGAGCGCGGAAGAAATAATACAATTAGATGAAGAGGCTGAAAATTATAAAATTTTATGCTTTGACATTGAAACTTACAACCCGCAGGGCATCAGCGACGCTAACAAGCACCCAATACTAATGATAAGTTATGCAACAAGCACAGGAGAGAAAGGAGTATTAACCTGGAAGAACAGCCCTGAAAAATTTGCAAAAATTCTCGGCAATGAAAAGGAAATGATAGAAGAATTCCTGAAAATAGTCAGGAAAGAAAAACCAGCATTCATAGCCACTTACAGCGGGGACAATTTTGACTTCCCATACTTAAAGCAGAGAGGTAAAATTAACAAAGTAAGAATTGACATAGGATGGGACGGCTCACAGGTTGAAATAACCGGCAAAGGATTAAGAGGAGCATCAGCAAAAATTATCGGAACAGTCCACATTGACTTGTACCCATTCATTGCAACCACGATGGCAAACTACCTGAAAACTGACTCCTACACATTAAACGACGTATGCTACGAATTATTAGGGGAAAAAAAAGAAGACTTTGACGTGAACCAACTAGCATACTTATGGGACAAGAATGACATCAGCACCCCTTTAATTTACAGCTTAAAAGATGCAGAAATAACACTCCGATTAGCCGAGAAAGTCCTGCCATTATTGTTTGAACTTACAAGAATAATAGGGGTGAAACCCGGCGATGCCAGCAGGACAGGATTTTCAAAACTCGTTGAAAATTACTTGATGAAAGAGACAAGGAATTTTGATGAAATCATCCCCAGAAAACCCAACCATGACGAATTAACCGCAAGATTCGGGGAAACATACAAAGGAGGATTTGTTTACGAGCCAGTGCCGGGATTCTACGAAAACATTGCAGTCTTCGATTTCAGAAGCCTGTACCCCTCAATAATAGTCGCGCACAACATATGCCCCACAACCCTGAACGCCAAAGGCAGGGACGTTCATGTAAGCCCTGAAATAAAAGTTAACAATAAAATGCAGAAATTCAAGTTCGCCAAAAAACCTGCAGGATTCATACCAATATTAGTGAAAGGCTTAATTGAAAGACGAAACAACATAAAAACAATACTGAAACAGGCAAAGAAAGACACGCCGGAATACAATATTTTATCTGCCAGGCAGAACGCCATAAAAATATTAACAAACGCGACTTACGGCTACTTAGGATTCCCGCAAGCCAGGTGGTATTCCCTGCCATGCGCTGCAAGCATAACTGCATGGGGCAGGCAGTACATAAACAATGTAATAAAACGCGCAGAACTCGCAGGACTAAAAGTCTTGTACGGAGACAGTCTGCATTATGATAGAAGAATATTTGTCAAAGACAGGAATGAGAATATTACTCTTGTTAAGATTGGAGAATTTGTTGATAATCATTTGAAATCCAGCATTAAAGGCTATGAAACCTTATCTTTTAAAGATAATAAATTAGTTTTCTCGCCTATTGAGAAAGTTATCAGGCATAAATATAACGGGAAATTACTGGAAATAATAACAAAGCATGGCAAGACTGTACTAACCCCGCAGCACAGTGTTTATACAATATTGGACAATAAATTAAAATTAGTTGATGCAAATTTATTAAAAAAAGATGACAAATTAGTATCATTAACGAATCCGGAAGTCAGCGTTAAATTCAAGGAAAACCACATTTTTGATGTTCTAACCTTTGATTTCAAAGAATATTCAAATTTAATCAGGGTTTACGAAGATAACCTGATTTTTAAGCAGGGAGTCAGGGGCAAATGCCCTTACTGTGCCAAGAATTACATATTATGCACCCATGTTTCCAGCAAGCACAAAGACAGGAAACTGCCAATCAGCAAAGGTTTGCAGAGCAATTTTGAATGGATTGGAGGTGACAACAGTAGTATTGGCAAAATTCCAAGATACTGGAAACTTGACAAGGAGCTTGCCTGGATTCTTGGATTTTATTGCGCAGAAGGCTCCATAAGCGAAGGGAAAAAATATGTGGTTTCATTCGGGAATCAGAACTTAAAATACATTAAAAGATTAAAATATTATTTTGAAAAAGTTCTGCACTCAGAGTTCAAGATAATTAAAAATTTTGACAAAAGAAACCAAAAATTTATTTATTACTTTAGAATCCAGAGAATACCTCTTATTCCTTTATTCAAATACGGCTTTTGTTTAGGCAGAGGTTCTGAGAATAAGACAGTGCCTTGGTTTATTTACAATTCAGAAGACAGCATAAAAAAAGAATTTATTAAAGGCTACCTTGCAGGTGATGGCACCAAAAAAAAGGACAAAAGATACAAAACCCATTTTATTAATTTTGCCACAAAGAGCAGAGACTTGGCAATAGGAATTCACTTCCTGCTGAAATCAATCAATCATGAAAAGAATTTTTTTAACAAAAAAATAGAACACGTATACTGGAAGTACAGAAATGATAAGCCAAAAATTGCCCAGTTAAGGCTGCAGGGAGTAAAAAGTTCAAAAAATCAAGGCAATAATTACTGCCTGACTGAAATAAAATCCATTAAAAAGATTAATTTAAAGGATGATTACGTTTACGATTTGGAAGTTAGGGGGACTCATAATTTTGTTGATGCTGAAGGATTAATATTAGTGCATAATACAGACAGCTGCTTTTTCATACTGCCCGAGCCGAACGTTGACAATGCAATGGAATTCGTGAAAAAAGTCAACCGAAACCTTCCAAATATGATGGAACTGCAATTTGAAGGATTCTTCAAAACCGGGATATTCGTGTCAAAAAAGAGCGAAAGAAAAGGCGCGAAGAAAAAATACGCATTGTGCAGTGAGAATAATGAATTATTAATCAAAGGATTCGAGGTTGTAAGAAGGGACTGGGCAGTAATAGCCAAAGAAATGCAGATGAAAACCCTGCAGTTAATCCTTATGAAAAAAGATTTCAAATCCTCCCTGAACTTACTGCACTCCACTATTAACCTGATGAAAAAAGGAAAAATACCAGTGCAAAAATTCGTGATAAAAACCCGGCTAACCAAAAAATTAGACGCTTACGAAAACGTGTCGCCCCACGTGAGCGCGGCAATAAAAGCAAAAAATAACGGAGCACTAATAATCCCAGGAATGCTCATACATTACGTTATAACAAAAAATAGCGGGAGAATATCAGACAAATCATTCACTGAAGAAGAAGCCGTCAAGAAGAAATTAACCCCTGATTACGAATATTATATTAATAACCAGTTAATACCAAGCGTTGAAGAAATACTCAAAGCAATAGGATTCACAGAAGAAGAAATAATGAAAAAAGAACAAAAAACATTAGAGGGATTCATGTGAAATTAACAGAAGAATTAAACAATGAAATTGAAAAACACTCAATAATGATGGACAAAGTATTCAAGAACATAAGATTATTAATGAAAGAAAAAGGATTCACGGAATTTTACGAATTAGCGCTCTCGTATTACAAGGATTCAATCCACTTCCGCACAAAGAATATGTTAGTGCAGAGTTTTGAAGCATTAATAATTTCATGGGCTTACATAGACGCTGGGCTGAAACTGGACATTTTAGAACTAACCGATGACTCGCTAAAAAAATATTTCACAATTGAATAATCCTGCCAGCATACTCCAACAATTTTTTCTGCTCATCAAATTCCAGCAAACCAAGGCCCCTGTCAAGAGAAACCCACTTGTAATAATTATGTTCATCACTCAAACTCACCAGTTCCTCATCAGTTTCAGCAATGAAACAGCTCACATTTGCACTAAAATTATCCAAACCCTTCAAATAATCATAAGAGTAATGAAAAGGAATCTGCTCCACTTTAACAATGTTCAAGCCGGTCTCCTCATTAGCCTCCCTCACAGCGCACTCCTCAACACCCTCATTCTCATTCTTTTCGCCTTTCACGAATTCCCAGCCATTCCACCAATTATTTTTGTGCAGTATTAAATATTTCACGCCGTCATGCTCTCTCCTGAAGACAATGCAGCAAATTTTCTTAACCATAACAATAATTACCTGCTCATTGCTGAAAAATATTTCCCCTTAACAACATTCTTGTCCAGCCCGATTAAAGGATACAATACAGGAAGCGCGAACACTTCCTTATCCTTCATGAAAAGATTAGCATCAAGCCTGCCTGATTTGACAACAGCGCCGCACCACTTAATGATTCCGGAATAATCAGGATAAAATTTCAATGCCAAGTGAGGAGCAAATTTCACCAATTTATCAAACCACCCCTTACTGCCAGTAATTAAGGGATAGCATCCCCTGTTCATCATCATCAAAGCGCTTAACAATCCAGCCTCATCATTAACAATGCACAACACTTTGCCCTCAGAACCAGCAGGCAAACCACCGAAACCCCTTAATTTTTCAGAAAACAGGTAAGCCTTATTATTGAACAATTCAACACTAATATTCAAGTCATAATTTTCCAAATCAACCTTTGCGCCTGTTTTCCCGGCAATGAACGCGCCGACTTCCCTGCACACTTCGCTGCTAGTCATCCTGAAATTCTTGTCAACTCTCTGGCAAGAAATCCTGAAACTCCCTGCGCTGTAAAATAATAAACTCTTGCTCTTAATATTGTCCAAATCATTATCCGCTTCCAGTGCAGGGCTCACACTGCTGATGCCGAAAACAGTCCTGATTTTGCGCGCAGCAATTACAGCGTCCTTAACATTAATCAGCAGCCTTGAATGCAGAACCTGAACCTTAACATTCTTCCCTAATTTCTGCCTAATATTCCTGATTAATACTTTGACAAACTGCCTCCTCACAGGAGCACTCTTCAAGCCAATCTCGTCATAACGAATAATAACAGAATCCAGTCTCATAACTTCGCTGCTTCCCTGAAAACTTCAAAGACGTACTTTAACTTCTCCATGCCCAAACCATAAGTGCTTACCTTGAAATTCTTAGTCCTGCCAGCCTTCAAACCCCTCACGCCCTTCTCTTCAAGGAATTTGTAAAGGAAATAGCCTTTCTTCTTGTGCTTCTGCGAAATTTCATAAAAAACCGGAGTACTGAACTGCATCAAATCATGCTGGTGCGGGTTCTCGCCGATTAATTCAACACCATTAATGCTTAACATTTTATTAGCAAACCACTGCGCATTCTTAACCTCCTTACCCCAATCTTTAACTCTTTTCTTAACGCTCGGGAAACTGTTCAATAAGGCAACAGCGCTGCTCCCTCTTGCACTGCACCCGAGAATTCCAAGAATCTTATTCTTATACTCAGAACTCCTTTTCAGAACCTTGTCCTTAAAATCATTATTCACTCCTAATAATCCAATATTGCCCCCGCCAACAGCCCAGCTCTTATGCCCGGAGCATGCAATAAAGTCAGCCCTAATCTTCTTATTATCAACTAACATCCTGCCAGCACTGTAAGCAGCATTCAAAATGAAAGGAACACCCTTCTTTCTGCAAATAGCACCCACTTTTGCAGCATCAGCCACGTTCCCATAATTCCCGTCAACATGAGTCAGCAAAACCAAATCAGGACTAACCTCATCAATCCTCTTAGCGTAATCCTCTGCCCTAATCTTAAACTCCGGGCTTCCGGAGTTCTGCACGAATTCCATTTTCAAGCCGGCAAGTTCAGCAGCCACGTCAGTTGAGTAATGCCTGTTAACATCAGCCAATACTTTCCCACCTTTTTTGCACACAGCCTGCATCACTGCATACTTCGCCTCCCTGCAGCCATTAGTCAGGATTACCTCATCAGCGCCAAGGAATTTGCCAATGTCATCCCTCAAACCCTGAATGTCAGGATTCTTAATAGTGTTAACGTCGCCAAGGCACCAGTCGCACACGCTGTAACCGTCAATGAAACTATTAACTGCTTTCCTAACATCAGGAGTTGTCCTCCCGCCGGTCTGTAACGGGTTAAGGTTGATAAAATCTTCCTCAACCACTCTCAACTCAGTCATGACAATAACCTCTTCAATTCGTCAGCATTATTTTTTAACTTGTCAAGTTTGGCGCTTAATTCCTTCTTCTGCACCTTGTCAAATTTGTGGAAAGGCGCGCTCTGCCTCAACAACTCCCTCACATCCTCAAGAATCCCGAGAGAATCGAACAATAATTTCGTCTCCTTCCTCATAAAACATTAACATACCTGCTGATTATTTAATAAATTATCCCAGCCTCTTCCAAATCATTCTTTAATTCGTCCATTCTGAAAAACAAATCATTAATGCTGTCAGACATTTCACTACCAATACTTCCACATTCTTTTACAAATCTGGAACTTATTGAATAAAATTCCTGCTCCAAATTCCTGAACTTATCATCCAATCTTTCCATTAACACTTCCTCAGTCAAATACTTCTTCACAAAATTATTATAATCCTTATGAATGTTGAAAAAAATATTTTCAGGATTATTCAAATCCTTGAACTCCCCGTTATTCTTCCCGTTCTTCTCCATGGACAGCCACGGAATAAATTTAACCAGCCAGTAAGGGGAAGTGCCCCTTTTCCTTGAATTAAACGCTCTTGAAATATTGGAGCAATCCCTGTAATAATCACTTTCAACATCCCTGTTCATTATTGCATCATAAACATCCAAATCAGACTCAACACTTTTCCTTTTAATAGTAGTAAAACCTGCGCCAATTGTCTGAACATTATGCGCGTCACTCCCACCAAAACCGCTAGTTTTCAGAATTTCACCCAATCCTTCAATGAACAATAATGATGACGGGTTAACTTCCTCAACAGCATCCAAGTAGTAACCCTGCCTGTAAAAATTAACAATTGACTCCAAACCAATGCCCCTCATTGAATTAAAATGCACAGGCACCAGCATTCCGAACAAATCACTCCTTATTTCCTCATCAACGTAGCAGCCATTAATTATTTTCTTGCCATTATTCAAATCATCTATCCCCCTTCTGAGTTCAGGGAGCGTTAATTTATTATTGGGAAAAATTTTACTCAAACTCTCTGCCTTTTTTGCATTCTTTCTATTCAATCCGAAAACAGCAATCTGGTTATGCCCTTTATTAATACCTCTGCTCTTCTTATTGTTAATTTCCATATTCAGGACAGGAATAATTGTTTTCTCTTCTTTGCAGTTCCTCTTATCAAAATAATCAAGAATATTACCCAAACACCTGAAGTTAAAATGGGAAGTCAAACCAAGAACTTTAATATTCTTTCCCGAAGCATTGTCATAAATTTCCTTAAGATTATTATCTCCTTCCCAGAACCTTTTCAGTTTATGGGGGCTGCCATGCTCCACGTAAGCATCTCCCAAGTGCACATGCGAATCATAAATTATGCCATTCCTCTTATTGAGGCATTTTTTAATCTTATTGTCAGGATTGAACAGGTAATAAAACACGTTCGCTTTTGTCAGCACATTTTTCAAATAATTGTATAATTGATTCTCATTAAGATAGTGTTCAAATTTCATAAAACAATATTACAACAAAATATTATTTTATAAACCTGTGTCGTGTTCTAACAGTGATGAAAGCAGTATGCCTAATCAGCGGAGGAATCGACTCCCCAGTCGCTGCTTACTTGATGCAGAAGAAAGGAATTGAAATTATTTTCCTGCACGCAGACATAGCAGGCAAAGGCAGCAATAGCAAAGTCAAAACAATTGCAAAAAAGTTAAGCCCTGAAAGCAAAATTCACTACTTCAACCACAAAAAAGTCCTACAAAATATAAAAAATAAGTGCGACAATAAATACACATGCGTATTGTGCAAGCGCGCAATGTACTGCGAAGCGGAAAAATTGTGCAAAAAATTAAACGCTGACTTTATAATCACTGGCGAGAATCTCGGGCAAGTCGCAAGCCAGACTCTGCCAAACCTGAAAGTTCTGGACGAAGCAGTGAATACGCCGATTATCCGGCCGCTCATAGGACTGAACAAGGAAGAAATAATAAACATTGCCAAGCAAATAGGCACTTACGAATTAAGCATTAAAAATGCAGGCATTTGCCCGTTCGTGCCAAGAAAACCCTCAACAAGCGCAAGAATAATAAGAATTAAGGAAGAAGAAAGCAGGATTATTTAGGCGTGAGTGTCAGATTAACAGCAGTGAAATCAGATTCTATACTCACAGGAGTCCTGTAAGAACTGAACTCGTAAATGCTTGAGGGGAAAGTTTCCTCGCTGAAACTGTTAAAACCGATTAATACATCACCCAAAGGCATGTTAAACAATGCAATTCCGTCAGCACCAGTTGTTGCATAAGCCTGCGGCGCACTATTTGCATTGTCAGCGCTCCACACATCCACTTCCACGCCGCTGATAGGCGAGCCGCCAGAACTTAATACTATAACCTGCAGGGTATTATTGCTCTGCAATTGCTCACTGCCAGTATTATCTGATGTGCACCCGCAAATAAGGGGAACCAGAAAAGCCAGCAATAAAAAAACGCGCTTCATAGCACTAACCAATAATTCCCTCAGTAATTAAATAGTTTTTTTCATAAGCATCCTTCTGCACACCCACTTCATCCATCCTGCTTCCGTCAAAGCAATGAGTGCAGTATTCGCCTTTCTTATTCAAGAAACTGTCAGCAGTTCTTATTGAATCTTCCAGTTTATTATAAACAACTTTAATATTCTTTTTAGTAATTAATGAGATTAAATCAGGAGCTTCTTTCTCAATAATTTCCCTAACTCTTATTATTATTTCTTCATTTATTTCTTCAACAGTTCTTCCGTGGGCTATTAACCTTTCCCCCTCTTTAATATCAACACCCCAGAAACACCCATTTATTATTGGAGGAGATGTGCTGTAAGATTTCACTATTTCCGCGCCGTTAAGGAAAGCTTCTGATATTACTTTAACAGTAGTTCTTCCATTAACAATACTGTCATCAACCAATATATGAGTTTTAGGCACTAAACTGCTCAAATGATTGAAAAAATTACTGACTTTCCCCAAGAAGCCCTTCTTGCTCTTATAATTTTTCGGGCTGAAAACCGAAGGAATAAATTCATATTTATCTTCTGATCTTGAATCTCTTAGTTCATCAGTGGGCTGGATAAAAGTCCTTTCATTAAAAGTGGACTTGTAATAATCACTTATTACTATACCTTCCCTCAACTTATAGCCCCTGTAATCAGCGAAACCTGCTGCCCCACTGTTGCCACTCATAGGAACAGGAACAACGTAAATTTTGCCCATTAATTTTAAAATCCAGCTTTTCAATCTTCCGTAGGGTCTTGGTAATGTTTTGGCATTCCTGCCCCTCCAAGTCTGCGTGTCAGCACCGAAACAAGTATTTCCTGGTTTTGAAAAATAATACCATTCAAACAAGCACTTCTTTAACTTTGTCTTCCTGACAACATTGCTCGTTTCTTCCGTTCCGGAACCAACAGTATCGCAATCAATTATTCTGCCATTCTCCACTAATATTATTTCACCAGCATAAACCTGCCTGCAGCCATTTTCATAATTGTAAATTTTCTCGCCGCGTTCATTATACTTCTTGCTCATTCTATTGCTATGATACCTCTTGTCAAAATTCCCGAACAACTGCGTTTCAGAAGAGAATAAAGTATAATTATCATTAATCATCATTTCCAAAGGCTTTGTGCCTTCCTTTCCCCTTGCCGCTATTGTCTGATTGCCGTGCATAAAAATTATTGAAAACGCACCGCTCACTTTCGTCAAAGTTTTATTAACTGCTTTCAGAAAACTCAAACCCTTTCTTATCTGGTAATTAACGTAAGCAGTTAAATGAGCAGTATCATTGCTCGACTTGAATTCGTATCCTTTTTTCTCCAATTTTTTCTTAATATAACCAGTATTTGCTTCACCATTATACAGGCAGATAACAGTTTCCTCAGCATTAAGCACTGCTTCCAAATCAACAACGTTTTCCTTACTGCTTATTACTGCAGGAGTATAATTAGATTCTTTATTAACGCCCTGCGTGGAATACCTTGTGCTTATGCCAACTTCATTGCCCAAACATTTATCTTCAAAATTCCCAGGCTTCCCATTGCTCTTTTTGACAAATATTTCCCCGTTAGTCCTTGAAGTTACCCCCCAATTCTCGCTGCCTCTGTGTTTTAATCCGTAAATAATCTTCTGCAAATCCTTTCCAGTAATAAGTAATTCAGGATTTTTAACAGCAGCATAAAAAATTCCGCACATCAACTGATGATATTAAAACGCGTTTTAAAAAACTTCTTCACCACTAAAGAAGGAAGAAAAAAATAAGGTTATTTTTTATAAACATTTTTTCTGTGCCCAAGCATTAAAATAATTATCATCATTTTTTCTTTCTGAATATCCAGTATTATCCTGTAATTTCCAACTCTTAGCCTGTAATACGGCATTCCTGTGAGTCTTTTTACAAATTTTCCAGGGCGGATTCTTATTCTTTCAATAACTGCAATTATTCTTTTCTGCATATTGTTTTCTAATTTTTCTAACTGCTCTTTTGCAGTTTTTGTAAAAATTATTTCATACATTGAGTTTTAACTCCTTCTTAACCTTGCTCAGGGAATAAACTCTTCCTTTCTTCACGTCTTCTTCCGCTTTATTAATCATTTTTTTTGCTTCTTCTGATAATTCTTCAGAATCTTCAATCAAGTCACGAATAACATCTTCATAACTTTCATTATCAGAGATTTTCCTCGCTTTCAATTTGCCCTGCAGTTCTTCACTTATCTGAATAGTCGTTACCATAGCACACTATAGATACTTATATATTAATAAAATTTGTGTTTTTCCCTCCCTAAAAAAAAGTAGAGCCAGGACCCGGAGTTGAACCGGGCTATGTCGGTCTGCAGCCGACCGCATGGCCGCTCTGCCATCCTGGCAAGTAAAATAATATAGTCAATTTTATCTTTTTAAAACTTTACAAAAGAAACAATTAAGCAGTTGCTGTTATTGGCTGGGGAATTGCTCCAGCAGGAGCAGGCGCTGCTGCCATGCTTGCAGTTTTTTTCCTTTTCTTTTCTTCTGCTATCATTGCCTGAATAAGATTGGAAGGGATTAATATTTTCTGCCCTTTCTCATTCTTCAACTTCCATCTTTCAACAATTTTAATATTCCCATTTCCATCTTTGACAATTACTTTCCTATACTTACTCATTACACTCTTAATCTTCCTAAATCCTTCATCGTCTCCTGGAATAGTCCTGAACAAAACATTCTCAGGCTTGACAATGCTAATATTGCCGCTGTCACTGTAATTTTCAGACATAGGATTGTCAAAGAATTT
>Ga0210051_1000051_pt1 | contig 78804 bp, 79 predicted proteins | sample CryGey092014_all_FD_185464 | JGI IMG/M metagenome (GOLD analysis project Ga0210051, IMG submission 185464) | Groundwater microbial communities from aquifer - Crystal Geyser CG23_combo_of_CG06-09_8/20/14_all (SPAdes) (version 2) | ecosystem: Environmental > Aquatic > Deep subsurface > Groundwater...
TTTGTTTGGCTTTACCCAGGCGCACTTCTTCGAAGCCGAGGAGAAGGAGCGGGAAGACATTGAAGTTAAGCTCTAGCCTCATTTCCTAGACAAAGGAGCGGGTTAAACATTTGCAGTTGGCATAGCGTTTTCGTTATGCTCGGGCGTTCGTTGCAGACAGTGTAATGGAAGATAAAAATCGCGAGCGCTATAATTCCGACCGAAGTGAGGAATTACAAGGAGCGAAGCGACGCTATAACTGGCTTTGGAAACAGATGCCAATCCAGAGTCCCGAGATTTGGCCGAGTTGGGAGATCTGTAGAGATTTTGTTGGTAGGAGATGTTTAGAGATCGGTTGCGGAAATTATCCCAGGATTCCTTTAGAAAACAGTTACTTTCTCGATATAAGCGAGTCGGCTGTCCAAAACCTGAAAGCTAAAGGCCTAAATGCCTATCTGGGAACGGCGGAGAAGCTTCCCTTTGAAGATAACTTCTTCGATCTGGTTGTTGCTTGGGATGTGATGGAGCACGTCCCTGATGATCAGAAAGCATTCGCCGAGGTTTCCCGGGTTCTAAAATTTGGTGGGTACTTTCTCTTTTCTGTTCCCCTGAAGAAAAATTACTTCGGTCCTTGGGATGCAGCAGTAGGACATCTCCGTCGTTATGAGGCGGCCGAGTTGAATAGGATTTTAGAGGAGGATCGCTTTCGGGTGGTTAAATTCCAGGGACAGAATCTCTTAAAACACATCCACAAGATTCCGTTTTTCGTTTGGGTACTCTCAAAACTGGCTAATCCGCCTCTTCGCCAATACCAGTTTGGCTTGCCGGTCCCAAGTCGTTTTCGAGTCTTTTTGATCCGCGGTTATGCTTTTTTGGGGAGGCTTTTGGCCATTCCTTGGAGAACCGGACAACTTGATGGGGTGAAGAGTGAGGCAAATATAACCATCCTTTGTCAGAAGGTGTAGGGATCGCTAGTGGTGGTGTGCTTGTGATAATCTTTAAGCAGGGTGAGAGTGCGCGAAGGTTTGACCGCTTTAAAAGGGAAGTTTCGGGCGATTTTTGGTTTTTTTGTTGGAGTTCTCTCTGCTTTACTATATTCCCGCCAGCAGGTTGAGCGCTATAAAAAAGAAGCACGGACGGATTTTCTCACTGGTGTTTTAAACCCCCGGGGTTTAACGGAGGTACTGGATTACGAGTTCCAAAGAGCTAAACGGTTTGGGAGATTCTTTTCTATTTTGATGATCGATTTGGATTATTTTAAAGAAGCGAACGACAGGTTTGGTCATGCTGCAGGCGACGCTATTTTAAAGGGGTTTGTTCGTCTTACTCTGGAGGAGATCCGAGCGATTGATACCTTTGCCCGCAAGGGGGGCGATGAATTTATCCTCATTCTGCCGGAAACAGGAAGCAAAGGAGCAAAGATCTTAGCCGAACGGTTGTGTGGTAAGATTAGCGGTTACAAATTCCAATTCTCGCACGGGAAAAGTTTTGCGGGAATTACATTGTCAATTGGGGTTGCTACTTTTCCAGATCACGCCAAAACCGTAAAGGCACTTCTTGAAGCGGCTGATAGGGTTGTGTATGAGGCGAAGAAGAGAAGAAATCAGGTGGTGGTTTTTCGATGAAGTTTGATATCTCCTACATCGCCGATCTTGCTCGTCTGTATTTAAATTCCGCTGAGAAGAAGCGTCTTAGCCCCCAGTTGAAGTCTATCCTCTCTTATGTGGAGAAGATCTCGGAATTGAAGACGGAGAATATTCCTCCCACCTTTCAAACGATTGAGGTTAAAGATGCGGTTCGGGAAGATCAGGTAGGGTCAAAACAAAAGTTGCATCAAAAAGAAGCGCTTGCCAATACTCCTTCCAAAAGGAAGGGATTTTTCAAGGTTCCAAAAATTTGGGAGGTTTAGGATGGAGATTACGGAACTCTCTCTCAAACAGTTAAGACGGGGAATAACGCGGAAGGAAATTTCGGCAAAGGAAGTTGTTACTGCTTTCTTAAGGAGGATTGATAGGCTTGAGAGCAAGCTTAACGCCTTTATCACAGTTTCCGCTGAGGAAGCACTTAGAGAAGCAAAAAAGTTCGACCAAGGGAAAAAGCGAGGAAAGCTCGGGGGCGTTCCAATTGCCATTAAAGACAACATTATTACCAAGGGTCTTCAAACCACTGCCGGTTCGATGATTCTTAAGGGATTTATTCCTCCCTATAACGCCACGGTTACTCAAAAGCTTCTTGGGGAGGGAGCGATTATTTTGGGGAAGACAAATATGGATGAGTTTGCGATGGGCTCTTCCACCGAAAGATCCGCCTTTGGCCCGACCCACAACCCGTTTGATCTCTCTCGCGTTCCCGGTGGTTCATCAGGAGGATCAGCGGCAGCGGTTGCTGCTCGTTTAGCCCCTGCTGCTTTAGGTTCAGATACAGGAGGCTCAGTGCGACAACCGGCAGCCTTTTGCGGGATTGTTGGTCTTCGTCCCACCTACGGGACTGTATCCCGTTACGGCTTAATTGCAATGGCTTCCTCCTTGGATCAGATTGGTCCGATGGCGCGAGATGTTGGGGACACTCGTCTTCTTTTTGAGGCTATCTGCGGCCAAGATTCTTTTGATGCCACTACGGTCGCGGTTAATTTTCAAGCGAGGGTAAAGAAACCCAAGGTGATTGGGCTTCCCAAGGAATATTTTGGACCAGGGTTGGAGAGAGGGGTAAGACAGAAGATTGATGAGGTAGTTTCCTCTCTTGAGGAAGTGGGGGTTAAGGTAGCATCAGTTTCCCTTCCTCATACTCAGTATGGGATCCCTGCTTATTACCTGATTGTTCCTTCAGAGGTCTCCGCGAATCTTGCTCGTTATGATGGGATCCGCTATGGCCTTTCCATAAGGGATAAAGATCTTACTTCTATCTATTTTAAAACACGAGGGAGAGGATTTGGACCGGAGGTGAAGCGACGAATCGTCCTTGGAACATTCGCTCTTTCCAGTGGTTATTTTGAGGCATACTACCTTAAAGCAGCAAAGGTGAGGACATTAATTGTTCAAGATTTTGCCAAAGCATTTAAGAAAGTTGATCTCCTTCTTACTCCAACAGCCCCAACTGTTGCCTTCAAAATTGGGGAGAAGGAGGATCCGCTTTCGATGTATCTTGCCGATATCTTTACAATCCCTTCTAGTCTAGCGGGGATACCGGCGTTGAATGTTCCTGTTGGCTTTGGGGGTGGATTGCCGGTTGGAGTGCAACTTATTGGACCAAGATTCACCGAACCGCTTCTTTTTGGAGTAGGGGAGATGATTGAGCAATTAGTGAAAAGATAATGTTTTTTAACTTTTTAAAAAGACAGATAGAGCATAAAAAACGTCTTACTGTTGGGGTATTGAAACCGTATGATTTAGGGAAGATCCAGGGGGATTGGGATCAGATTGAACAGCTGATACGGGTGGGAAAGCCCAGTGCCCTTAAGGAGGCAGTGATCATTGGCGATAAACTTTTAGATTATGCATTGTCTCAGATCTCTTATGGAGAAACGACGGGGGAGCGGTTGAAAAATGCCAGGGAGGCTTTTCCCAAAATGATCTACCAAGACCTTTGGGAGGCACATAAGGTACGCAATGCCTTTGTCCATGATTCTCATTTTGATCTGACCCAACTTATGGCGCGAGATACTTTAGCAAAGTTTAAGGCAGCGTTTGTAACTCTAGGTGCAAAGCTATGAAGTTTGTTCCAGTTATTGGTCTTGAAATCCACGTGCAGCTGAATACAAAAAGCAAACTTTTCTGCAGCTGCTCTGCCACCTCCTTCGGAAAGAGGCCGAACACTCAGGTTTGTCCTGTTTGCCTTGGTTTGCCGGGAGCAATCCCTGCTCCTCCAAATAAAGAAGCGATCAAAAAGGCGGTTCTTGCCGCTTTGGCATTAAACTGTAAACTCGCTGAGGAATGCCGCTTTGAGCGGAAGAATTATTTCTACCCAGATCTCCCCAAGGGGTACCAGATCAGCCAATACCAGACTGCGGTTGGGACGGAGGGAAAGTTTGAAGAGGTCAAGATACGAAGGGTGCATTTGGAGGAGGATGCGGCAAAGCTGATTCACGAGTCAGGCCAAACCCTTATCGATTTTAACCGCGCTGGTATCCCCCTTTTGGAGATCGTAACTGAACCAGATTTGGCAACATCTTCTCAAGTAAAAGCGGTTCTTAAAGAGTTGCGTTCCCTCCTTCGTTATTTAAAAGTTTCCGACGCTGACATGGAGAAGGGATCAATGCGGCTTGAAGCGAATGTTTCCTTAAGAAAAGAAGGGGCAGGCTTACCGCCGTATAAAGTGGAGTTAAAAAACATCAACTCGTTTAACTTTCTTGTGCGCGCTTTGGAGAAGGAGATCGCCCGACAGCAAATTCTTCTTCAGATGGGAAGGAAGATCGTCCAAGAAACACGTGGTTACAGTGAAAAAACAGGCGAAACCTTCTCCCAGAGAAGGAAAGAAGAAGTTGCCGACTACCGTTATTTTCCTGAGCCTGACCTTCCTCCATTGACCGCAAGGATTCTTACCTATCGGGAAAAATTTATTCTTCCTGAGGTGCAGCGCCAAAGGCTTGAGAAGAACTATCACCTTCCCTTGCAATACATCGAAACTTTGATGGCTAATCCGGAATTAGCAGATCTTTTTGAGGAAACGGTGAAAGCTGCAGCAGAATTTACGCCCAAAGAGATTGCAAATGTAGTTGTCAATCGCCGGTTTGGTGACCCCAAGAAACTTGGAGTTGAAGGGCTTGCCCGAGCATTAAAAATGAGTAAAAAGAAGGTTCAGTTACCAGAGGCTGAAGTTGCCCGATACATCGAAAAGATTATCCTTGACAATCCAAAAGCAGTCAGCGATTATAAAGCGGGCAAAGAGGTTGCCTTTCATTTTCTTCTCGGAGCACTGGTGCGTGTAACCAGAGGGAAGGTTGCCCCTGCCAAAGCAAAAGATCTTCTTGAAAAAGGCTTAAAGAGTTAGCTGATGACTGAAGTAACACTTAAACAAGGATTAAATTACACACTTATCGAGGAAGCTTCTGCCCTTAAAGAAGTGATTACCGACTTGAAGCATCAAAGAGTGATTGCACTGGACGTGGAGGGGACGAGTCTTGATCCCTACTCTGCTACGCTCCTTCTTGTTCAGCTTGCCACTCCTGAAAAAGCTTATCTTTTTGATGTGCGCAAGCTTGATCTTACTCTCCTCAAAGAGGTTCTTGAGGATTCCAAGATTTTAAAAATCGCCCAGAATGCAGGATTTGATTATCGTCTTCTAAAAGCAAAGTTGGGGATTGAAGCGAGACCCTTCTTTGACACAATGCTTGCGGAGCGAATTTTAACAACCGGTTACACGCGTGAAAATTCCCTTGAAGCGATTGCTAAAAAGTATCTGGGGATTAAGTTGGAGAAGGGAGTTTGGGAGACATTTGTTAACCATAAGAAAGAATTTACGCTGGAGCAGTTGGAATATGCCGCAACTGATGTTCTGATTCTTTTTCCGATCTGGGAAGTGCAGAAGCAGACACTCGTGAGTGAGGTTTTAGATAAAATCGCCGCTTTGGAATTTCGCTTGATTCCTGTTGTCGCGGAGATGGAACTTAAAGGGTTTTTAATTGATATGAAAAAGTGGCGACAGATTATCAAAGAGTATGAGAAGCGGCGGGGTGAAGTAGCAGTGAGGATTCAGGATGAACTGCGACCTTATTTTCGCCATACCCAAGTTGACTTTTTTGGTAGAAGAGCAGAGGTAGTCAATTTAAACTCCCCCGCCCAAGTTTTGGAAGCTTTTCGGAAAGTAGGGTTGGATCTTCCCTCAACTGGGGAGGAAGTTTTACAACGCCATAACCACCCCTTAGCGAAGCTCCTTTTGGAATATCGTGGGTATGAAAAGATCATCACCGCTTTTGGAGAAAATTTGATCGCGAAGATTAATCCCAAAACGGGGCGAATCCATCCAGATTACATGCAGATTGGAGCTGATACCGGAAGGTTTTCCTGTTCCAATCCTAATCTCCAACAAATCCCAACGGATTTGCTTTTCCGCCAGTGTTTCATCGCTGAGAAAGGTTACAAGCTTGTTGTTGCGGACTATTCGCAGATTGAGCTTAGAATCATGGCGGAGCTTTCTAAAGACCCAGCCTTCTTAAAAGCATTTAAAGAGGAAGTGGATCTTCATGCTTTAACAGCTTCACAAATGTTTGGGGTTCCACTGGAGCAGGTAACGAAAGAAAGGCGTTTTCAGGCAAAATCAATTAACTTTGGGTTGATGTATGGGCGAGGGGCAAAGTCACTCGCTGTCCAACTGGAAATTTCTGAGGAAGAAGCACAACAGCTTTTACAGAAATATTTTTCCGCCTATAAAAAAGTGAAGGCCTGGCTAGACCGAACTGGCCGCGAAGCGGTGAAGAAAGGGTACAGTCTCACAATCGCCGGGAGGAAACGCTACTATCGAGATCTCAATCCAGAGGATCCGGGTTATGAACGACAACAGGCATACGTGGAGCGCCAAGGGAAGAATACCCCCATCCAGGGAACCTCTGCCGATATGACAAAGTTGGCGATGGTTTACATTTATGAGAGAATTAAAAAGGAAGGTTTCGATGCCGCCCCAATTCACACTGTCCATGACGAACTTGTGGTTGAGGCAAAGGAGGATCAAGCAGAAAAAGTGGCAACGCTTGTTAAAGAGGAGATGGAGCGGGCGGGAAAGGAGCTTTTAAAAGAAGTTCCAGTTAGGGTGGATATTGCTGTCTCCGACAGCTGGGAGCATTAAAGACAGGGTATAGCGTATAGCGTGTAGGGTATAGGGTATAAAATATATATTAGCGGCAGGATTTAGCAATCACTAGTTGACACTGCTAGTGTGGTAAACTAAAATTAAATTGAAATGATTTGCCAACGCTGTGGTGAAAGACAAGCCATTTTCCAGATGCATCAGATCGTTGATGGTCAACCATCGATTGTCTATCTTTGTGAGGTTTGCGCTCAGGAGCTACAAGAAGGGGCGCAGCAAACAACCTATCTTGATCGCTATGGGCGTGATCTTACCCGTTTGGCTGAAGAAGGGAAGCTTGATCCTGTAATCGGAAGGGAGAACGAGATTGAGCGAATTATCCATATCTTATCCCGTAGAAAAAAGAATAATCCTGTCTTGATTGGAGATCCGGGGGTAGGGAAGACGGCGATCGTTGAGGGTTTGGCGCAGCGGATTGTTGATGGAGATGCCCCCGAAACGCTTCAAGAGAAGCGGATCGTTGCCCTAGATTTGGCTTCGATGCTTGCCGGTGCCTCTCACCGAGGTGAGTTTGAAGAGCGGTTGAAGAAGACGATTGAAGAGGTAGTTGAGGCGGAAGGCCAGATTATTCTTTTTATCGATGAGCTTCACACCGTTGTTGGAGCTGGGGCTGCTCAAGGAGCGATTGATGCCTCAAATATGTTAAAACCCGCTTTAGCGCGCGGAGAGCTGCAATGTGTGGGAGCAACCACCCTTGATGAGTATCGGAAATACGTAGAGAAAGACGGAGCGTTGGAACGCCGGTTCCAGCCACTGATCATCAATGAACCTTCAGTTGAGGAGACGATTGAAATCCTTGACGGGTTGAAGTCACGTTACGAAGAGCATCATAAGGTTCGGGTTTCGCCGGATGCGATCAAAGCCGCAGCGGAACTTTCTGATCGTTACATTGCTGATCGTTTTCTCCCGGATAAAGCGATCGATCTTTTAGATGAAGCTTGTGCCCAAGTACGGTTAGCACAGATTCAAACGACGAAGGTAGAGATAAGAAGACCAGGAAAGGTAGAGGTGGTCGTGCCTCGCACGGTTACTGAGGAGATTGAGAAGTTAAGAGCCACGCCGCGAAAGACGGTTGTTGATATGGAACGGCTTGAGGAGTTAGAGCTTGCACTTGAGCACAAGGTTGGAAAATGGCAGTTGGAAAAAGTTGAAAGTATTCCCGAGGTTATCGGAAGGGATATTGCGCGAATCGTTGCCCAAGCTACTGGGATTCCCGTTGAGGATCTGGCGGAGGATGAGCGCAAAAAGCTCAGTCACCTTGAAGAGCGGTTACATCAAAGAATCGTTGGTCAGGAGGAAGCCGTAAAAGTTGTCTCTGAGGCTATTCGGCGCTCCCGCGCTGGCTTAAAAGATCCCAAACGTCCAATTGGTTCTTTTATCTTTCTTGGCCCAACTGGAGTAGGGAAAACCGAAACGGCAAAGGCACTGGCAGAAGTTCTTTATGGAGATGAGGAGCTGATGGTTTGTCTTGATATGTCGGAGTATGGGGAGCGACACACCGTTTCGCGGTTGATCGGTTCTCCTCCAGGGTATGTCGGATTTGAGGAAGGAGGGCAACTTACGGAGATTGTTCGGCGCAAACCGTTCTCGATTATTCTTTTGGATGAGATCGAAAAGGCTCACCCGGATGTTTTTAATCTTCTTCTTCAGATTCTTGAGGATGGGCGGTTGACTGACGGTCATGGGAAAACAGTCGATTTCAAAAACACCGTTTTGATTATGACCTCCAATGTTGGGACAAGCACCATCTCTGAGAAGAAATTCGGTTTTGGGGATGAAAAAGAGGTACGAAAAAGCTACGAAGAGCTGAAGGGGGAGCTTCTTGAGCATCTGCGAAAAAGCTTCCGCCCAGAGTTCCTCAACCGGGTTGATGAGATTGTCGTCTTCCATCCCCTAACAGAGAAACACGTCCAGAAGATCGCTGACCTTCTTTTGGAGAAGAGTAGGCGGCTTCTGGTTGAGCGGGGAATTCAACTTGAGGTGGTAGCCCGGGCGAGGAACTATCTCGCCGAAAAGGGTTTTGATCCGAACTTTGGTGCTCGGCCACTTAGGCGGTTGATTCAAAGAGAGGTGGAAAATCCGATCTCTAACCGAATTATCTCGGGTGAATATCGCGAGGGCGACACTGTTGAGGTTGACCTTGTTGGGAAAGATCTTGCCTTTAAGATTAAAAAGCGCGTCCCCCTTAAGGTTTAAGCGATAGATGAGGCGGGAAGAAGCTTTAAGAATCCTCCAACAAAATCTTAAGAATCAAAATCTTGCTCGCCACTGTTTTGCCGTTGAGGCTTGTATGCGTGCATTGGCCCGGCGATTTGGAGAAGATGAAAAGATGTGGGGGATTGTCGGCCTTATTCATGATGCTGATTATGAAAAAACAAAAGATAATCCTGAGGAACACACTCGTTTAACAGCGCGGTGGCTGAAGGAAGCGGGAGAGGACGAGAGGATTATCGCCGCCGTTTTGAGTCATAATTTTGACTACACAGGGGAGAATTCTCCCCGAACCAAGATGGATTGGTCGCTTTATTGTTGTGATGAATTAACCGGTTTTATTGTCGCTGTTGCTCTCGTTCGTCCGGATAGGAAGTTATCTTCCGTGACGGTAGAGTCGGTTTTGAAGAAGTTCCCCGAGAAGGCGTTCGCCGCTGCCGTGAAGCGAGAGCAGATTCAAAAGTGTGAGAGACAGTTGAGTATTTCTTTACCGGAATTCGTCAAGCTCTGCCTTATCGCAATGCAGGAGATTGCAGCGGATCTGGGGCTGTAGTAATGGAGATTGAATCTTTAAGAGTAGGGCAGTTGGAAACAAACTGCTACCTTGTTTTTTGCCCAAAGACAAAGGAAGCAGTGATTATTGATCCCGGTGATGCCGGAGATTTTATCAGCCAAAAAATTCTTGATCTTAAGCTTAAGCCGAAGCTAATCCTGGCAACTCACGGACACTTTGATCATATTTTGGCGGTAACGGAACTAAAACTCGCTTTTAACATCCCCTTTCTGATGCATAAGGATGACCTTTTTCTTCTGAAGCGGGTAAAAAGAACCGCGGAGTATTTTCTTGGGTACCCGGCCGATCTGCCTCCTGTAGTTGATCGGTATCTTACAGAAGGTGAGAGCATCATGTTTGGGAAAGAGAAACTGAAGGTGATTGAAACTCCCGGCCATACTCCCGGTGGTATTTGTCTCTATAGTTCGACATCACACCTCCGAGGTGGTGTTGCGCCTGCGGCACACCTCGGAGGTGAGGGAAACGGAGGGATTCTCTTCTCCGGCGATACCCTTTTCTGTCAAGGAGTAGGAAGAACGGACTTTTCCTACTGCTCTTATAAAGATCTGATGAAATCACTCCAGAAGCTGTTCAAGCTTCCTGGCAAAACGGTTGTCTATCCGGGTCATGGTTCTGAGACCAATCTTGTAGCAGAGCAATCTTTCTTCAGAAAAGTAGCTTAATGTCTATTTGCTGTAAGGTGCTAAAGCAACCTTGTCCGCCTCGGGCGGATAAAGCGTTTGGATTTCGATGAGAAAACGGCACTTTAGGAAGCACCGTTTTCTGTTTTGAGGCAAGTTATCTTACCTCTTTCTCTTCTTTTTTCCTCCTTTGCGCTTTGCCACGCTCAATCACCTCCCTCCCGACTAATAAAAAGAGCCCTCGTGTGGGCTTTCGAGAACCCCCAAATAGTTTTGTACTGGGCAAGATAAGTCTTCTCCCACGTTTTCTATCTTAAAGATAAGGCGCTTGCGCAACCTTGTTCTTCACTTCGTTCAGGATAAAGATTTTTCAATATCTTTGTCAATACTTTAGTTTTGCGCTAATCTATAGTTGATGCCCAAGCCAAATAGGACAAAGTCCTACCGTCCTTTGGACGAAAGGAGGAGAGATGTCAAGAAGGGAAGAGTTAGAAAAAGAGGGTTGGAGAAAAATGTTTGCGGGAGGAGGGGAGAGATTGAAAGAGTTCGTCGAACTATATAGAGAACTGGGATATGAGGTTCATTTAGAACCGATGTCGGAAGAAGACTTCCCTCCAGAGTGCAAAGGCTGCGCCGTATTGGCTAGTTGCGTAGAATACAAGGTGATTTTCATCCGCCCAAAGAAAGCGACTCGATAATCCGGGTCGCTTTTCTATTTTAAGAGGTATAATAATCCCAGTCTTTGGTTGAAATCGTTCCCGAACCGTGCTATAAGAAAGTTTGAAAGTTGGCACTCTAACGTTAAGGAGGGGAGATGCTCTCACAAGAGACGGCTGGACTTCTCCACCTGGTTAATATCTTGGTGTGGTGGTGGATTCTTCCTGGAGTGATGGTTATTCGTCTTCTCCGAATTCCTCATCGAGGTTAGGTGTATCCGGTAGAAAAGAGAAGGAGGGAGGAGAAAGAGAGATGAGGCTCTGTAAAGAGCAACTGGAAAAAGAGACTAAGAAGGTAAGGACACTAGTGGGTTTCGGTTTCATGGGAGGTGCTTTGGTGGGAACCCTCTTAGGTTGGTTTTCGGCCTTTTTGTACGTTCTCATCCATGGTGTTTTTCCATAACCTATGCCTTATCTGTTGCAGGGCAAGAGCCAGAAGCAGAAAAAGAGAGCCGTGGGAGACTGGAGACGAAATAAAGGGTTGAAAATACTTCAGCCCTTTTCTTTTTGGAACAATCTATACGAATCGGCAAACATTTTTATCTGCTAAACTAAGGCCGCTTATGATTATCTATTTCTGCCGACATGCTCAAGAAGCGGAATCGCCTTATGATCCTAAGGAGGCGATTACGGAGCTGGGTAAAGAACAGGCTCGAGCTCTGGGGCGATTTCTCTCCGATAAAAACATCGGAGTTCTTTACTCAAGTGATCTACCACGGGCGTCGCAGACGGCCGAAATTGTCGGCAAAATCCTTAATCTTAAACCTAAAGTTTCGGAGCAACTTCGCGAGATTTCTACTACCTCTCCTGAGGATTGGACTGATTACATCCAGAAACATCATCCCGATTTCGACTTTCTCGTTGGTGGGAGGGAATCGCTGAATATGGTGATGGAAAGAGCGCGCAAAGCTTGGGAGGAGATTCTTCGAGAGAACAAGGGCAAAAACACAGTGATCATCGGTCATGGGGTTTTCACCAAGGCCCTTTTATACTCCTTGGGTTACAAGGACTATCTGATAAGGAACGATCATGCTCCCAACACTGGGATAACCGTTTTAGAATGCACAAACGGCCAGCCTAAGCTGCTTAAATTTGCTAGCGCTGAGCACCTGTGATGATTCAAACTGTTGGGTGATAAACACACTGTTTGCCTGAAGATCTATTCTCAGTTACAATTCAGATGAAATGAAGTTTGAATACTCCTTTCTTAAAATATTTTCTGCTTCTGACTTAGCTGCCCGAAGACTCCCTTTGATGGAGGCAGAAAGCGGAAATCCTGGGCTGGTGGTTTGGCTTACCGCCTGTATTCACGGGGATGAAGTGGGGGGGATGGTGGTTGTTCAGGAGATCTTCAAAAGGTTGCGCAAGAACCCCCTTCTTAAAGGTTCTCTTAAAGCTTTTCCCCTTCTTAATCCCTTCGGTTTTGAAAGTACTTCCCGAGAGATTGCCCTCAGTGAGGAGGACCTTAACCGCTCTTTCCCCGGTAAAAAAGAAGGCTCACTCGCCGAGATGATCGCCCACAAGATCTTCACCAAAATTAAAGAGACAAAACCCAGCCTTATCCTTGATCTTCACAACGATCGGATTGACTCCATTCCTCATGCTCTACTTGACCCGGAATCTTCCGCTGCTAATCCTAAGGTTTATGGGGAAGCTTGTGAGATCAGTTTGAAAACAGGACTTTTGGTTGTTCGAGAGAGGGAAGAGGATTCTGTGGAGGAGAGGATGGAGAGGAGCCTTTCAAGCGTTTGTCTTCAGCAAGGGGTACCAGCCATGACGCTTGAGTTGGGAGAACCGTATGTTGTCAATGAGAAGGATATTGTGGATGGGGTGCGCGCCATCTGGAACGTTTTGGCGTTTTTTCAGATGGTTAATCCGATAAATGAGCCTTTCAATTATTCACCTCCTGAGGAGTTTAAAGGTAGGGTTCTCACGTATTACCATCAGCACGTGAGTTCAACTGCAGGAATCACTCGTTACCTTGCTAAACCAGGGGATGTTGTAAGGCGTGGACAGCCGATCGCCAGGGTTTACAACGTTTTTGGGAAGCATCAAGAGACAATCGTCGCAAAGTATGACGGGATCGTGTTAGACCACACGGAGTCATCCGCTGCTTTGCCAGGAGTACCAATGATGGCCTTTGGGGTTGAAACAGGGGGAGACCGGATGATGGGAGGTGAGGGCAGGTGAGAACCAATTTTACCGCCGAGGAGGCAAAAACGATCGGTGAGGAGTTGGGGATTGATTGGAGCAAGTTTGATGTGGAGCAGTTTCGGATGGGGATGGATGTAGAGCTCGAGCATGGGACACGCGATCCCAAAACCAATGTCACCAGCGATGATCCCTTAATGACGGGGAAAATCGCCCTTGCCCACCTCAATGAATTTCCTGACTATTACACCCGCTTGGCGAAGATGGAGAAAGAGGGAGAGGATTACTGGAGCAAGAAATAAAAAAGCCGAGAGGCAAAGTGCCAATCGGCTCATTTTCTTGACTGTGGAATGTGATATACCGTATGCGTATAAAACGTATAAAGCATTCCCGCAGTGAAAGAGAATACCAAAGCCGCAAAAATAATCTCGAAAAGAACATTGCTTTTATCAACCACAAAATCAGGTGGGAGCTGAAGTGAGGTACCCTGCTCACTAACCAAGAACGTTGCCTTTGATAAACCCTCAACCGTCTTGATCCCAAGCCTCGTGGGGGAGATCTTCAAGGTCTTCGGGGTTTTATCTACATTAAAAGATATCTCATACCAATTAAGATATGGGCTGGAAAGCTTGGTTACCTCGGAGACTGGATATTCACCGGGCGGTGGAAGTGGTGAATCGTGCGAATTTACCCATACCGAACAAGAGACAACTAAGAAAAAGACGAGAAAAAGCGGAGTCCAAACAACAAGAAACCGTCTTAGCTCTTTCACCTTCCCTCCTTAGATGGTTTATTAATTTGCTTGGGTTAAGATTAGCACATTGCAAAAAAACGTCCGCAAGTTATTTGCGGACGTGACTTTCCTCATTTAGGCCAGGCGAGATTTTGGAGAGCTTTCTGGAGCCGTTTTCGGGCAAGAGAAAACTTCCTCTCTCTAACCCATCTTTGGGCGGATCTTAAACTCCTTTGTGCTCTTTTTCTTCGAGTAACTAGCGGACGTTCTACAATCTCTTCAAGCTCACAGATAAGATTGTCAAGATAGTGAACGATTCCTTTAAGCTCCCAGTCTGGTATCGGCATCTCTGGGATCCCCAGGCGACCAAGAAGGGGGACAAGCTGCAATACACGAATCCTCTGTAGTTGCTTTGCTCTTTGCTTCCCAAGACCCGCTGCTACTTCCCTTCGTCTAACGATAAAGGGCTTAATCCTAAGATCGAAGGCCTGAGTACGCACGCCGTCAAAAAGGATATGCTCCTGTTGCCGGTAAAGGTGGGATAGATCCTCTACTTGCTGATAGATAAGGAGATAGAGGACGTCCCTTCTCTTGATAATCCCTTTTGCTTCAAGCTCCTTTGTGGAAAGGCGCAAAAACTTTTCCAGTTCATATTTCGGAGCCGGAATCCAGCGGGGAACAAGAAAGATCCCTTGGCTAATTGTTGTTCGGTACTTGGGAGTGAGACGGACTCGCGTTCTCTTTTGAACAACAAGAATCGGTGTTTCCCTAAGTGGTTCTGCTTCAAGAATTCCTTTCTTCTGCCACCGCCATACCTGATAACCCCGAAGCGCCGGATGGCGCGGGTCTCTCTTTGCCACCTTTCCTCCCTTGTTTTAAGAGTGCTGTCTTGATTATCGGCTGCTCTGCTTAAGGTGTCAAGATACTTTATAATGGATCCGCAGTGAAAGTTCTTTTTGTCTATCCCGATTTTCTTGCGACCAGGACAAAGCCAGGAAGCAACCAGTTTGAGATCACCAAAGGCGGTTGGTACTCGGAGGGTTTAGCTTCCATTTCCGCGGTATTAAAAGAGGAGGACCAACAAACCTCTTTGCTACATCTTACGGAACCAGCAGGTAAGGAAGACTTTAGGCAGAGGTTAGCGGAGGAAAAGCCAGATATTATCGCCTTTACGGTTAGAACCAGCGCTTTTCCGTATGTAAGAGAGTATCTAAAGTGGGCGAGAGAGTTTGACCCCTCACTTTTGGCGGTTTTGGGAGGGGTTCATGCGACAATTGCTCCTTGGGACTGTATTGAGGCGGAAGGGGCAGATATTGTTTGCGTTGGGGAAGGGGAGGGGCCGATGGTTGATCTTTGTGAGGCTTTAGCGAAGAAACGAAAGTTTGGCAGGATCCCAAATTTCTTGGTGAAGGAAGGGAGACGGGTGGTTGCTAATCCACCTCGAAAGCTGATCTATCCCTTGGATAGTTTGCCACTTCCTGACTTTGAATTGTTTGATTTCTCGCAGTTAGTGGCTTCCCAGACAAAAACGGCGGTGGTGATTGTTTCCCGTGGCTGTCCCTACAGCTGTGGTTACTGCTGCAACCACAAGATCAGGGAGGTTTATCCTGATCCCGAACATTACACCCGCTTTCGAAGTCCCAAAAATACGATGCTTTATCTTAAAAAACTGCTCAAGTTCTATCCTTGGGTCTCTTATGTCCGTTTTATTGACAATATCCTGGGGATTGAGAAAGGGTGGTTGGCACAGTTTACCAAGCTTTACCAAAAGGAGGTTAACCTTCCTTTTGCCTGTGATCACCGAGCAGACCTTGCCACCCCAGAGTTTCTAAAACTCTTAAAGGATGCTGGTTGCAATTTTATCTATTTTGGGGTGGAAAGTGGAGATGAGAATCTGAGAAAGAGTGTCCTCTCCCGCTTTATGACCGATCGAGAGATTAAAAGAGCGTTTAGGGAGTGTCGGCAGCTGGGGATTAAAACCCTCGCTTTTAACATCGTCGGCTTGCCATTTGAGACTCCAGCGAAGGTGCTCAAAACGGTCAAACTGAATGCACAGATTAATCCCAACCGGATGGTGCCTAATATCTTTACTCCTTATCCTTACACTAAAATGTACGAGATCTCCCTTAAAGAGGGGTTTATCTCCGGGCCAATCGCTGATTATCGAGATGAGGTTTTTCTTGATCAGCCTCAATTTTCAAAGAAAGAGGTGTTGTTTTTTGCCTATTTTTTCCAGCTTCTGGTGCGGTTATATCAGCGGATGGCAAGATATCCTAAGTTTGAGAGAACGTTAGATAGAATTGTTCTTTCACCTCTTCTTCCTCGAACCTTTTTGACAACTTTGATGAAGTTTTGGCTTAAGTTTGTAGGGGAGAGTAAGGTGGTTGTTCGTAAACGGTTACCATCTTTTTACCTCTTTTTGCGAGACCGGATCTTCTCTCGTGTTTGAAGTCCGCCTCGGGCGGATAAAAGAAAGGCCGCTTCCTTTGGAAAGCGACCTTAATTAGGGATCAAAGGATATAGTGTATCCAGCAACGGTAGCAGGTTACGTATCCTTCAAGCCCATGCAGATGATCAACGTAGTATCTCCTACAATGGGAACACCAGAAGAGATAGAAGGGAAGATAACCTGTCCATCCCGGTTGGGTCCGTTTACCAAGGTAGTGTTTTCTTCCCAATCTGATAAGCAACTTTTGAAACAGATTAAGCTTCCGGAGCTCCTTTTGTGCCTCTTCCTCAGCTTTCTGAGCCTTCTTCAGGTTCAAAGCTTTAAACCCTTCTAAAAACCCTTGCTTCACGTCCTCCCTCCTTATGCCCAAATGTTAAATCTTCTTTATTATATTATAGGATGTAAAAGCAAGAAGTCAAGAAAAACGCCTGGTAGTGAAGCGGTAGAGGATGATCTTCTCTTGGTGAGGGTCAATTCCCCCTTTTTGGCAGGTGATTGCGATCTGCTCTTCAACGGTGGAAACTCCCGTAAGTCCTGGGAGAAGGAGCCCTGATTTATAAGAACCCTGTGCTACGCTCAGGAACCTTGTTACTTTGTAATAAGGGAGATGGCCGTCAAAAACAACATCTGTGCCACTTGGAGCACTGATAGGTGCAGTCCTGACAATTATCCCGTATTTCTGAGGATCAAGTTCGGCAAGATCCCCAACAAGCTCGGGCTCCCCTAAAAGATAAACCGTGTAAGAGAGAGAAGGTAGCTTATCCTCTTGAATAGGAGGGAAACGATAATCTTTGGTGGCCGCGGCTACCGCATTGGCGATAATCTCCTCAGCGATCATCCTTCTTAAAGGAAGATAAGTACCGATGCAGCCGCGAAGTTCACCTTTCCTTTCGATAGTGACAAAGGTTCCTGACCTTTCTCTTAGAAGCTTTGGGGGTAGCTTCACTCCTTGTTGGGAAAGTAACTTCGTTGCCTCTTCTACAGAAAGAAGATGATGCTGGCTGATCGCGGCCTCAACTGCCGCTTTAGCAAGCAAAGCGTGGGGACTCATCTTTTTCCAAGGATAAAATCAGCAACAAGATAACCGACTCCAAAGGGTCCTTCGTAGGAGAGGATTTTTGGTTGCCAATTGATTTTTTGTGCTTCAAGTATTCCTAAGAGGAAGGAGAAAGAGCGCAAGCCACATTCACCAGCCTCGGGAAACTCCTCATCCAACCGTAAGAAACCATTGATATCTTTTTTCTTTAGACATTCGATTAGCTGTTGGTCAAACTTTGGCCCATCGGGGTGAAAGCCGTAAGGTCCATCTTCTTTAAGGCAGTGGGAAAGGTCGCCGGAGGCGATTAAGGCGCTCGTCTTTCCTTTCGCAAGGTGAAAGCCTTTTTCAGAGCAAAAACTCTTTCCTTCTTCGAAGTAGAAGGCCGGCGGTTCAGGTCCGGTGACTAAGCGCTCTATCTTTCCTTTAAAATCCGGCGCAAGAAAGTATAAGGGGACGTTGAAGCCCCAATCGGAGTGGGGAGCGGAGATAATAATCTGATCGGGATTCGCTTTTTTAAGCTTTTTACCAAGCTGTTTTAAACTCACAATCGTCTTTTTGACCTTTGTTCGGTCTTCTTCGGATCCGATTGTGGGTAGAAGTAGCGGTGGATGAGGAGAGAAGCAAGCAAAAACAATATTATTAGTCATTAGACATTAGGCATTAGTCACTAGCTAATCGAGAATTAGATCTAAGTCCTGTCCGCACCTGGCACATTTACCGTTTTTGTCATAGCGCGTAATTTGGTATCCCATTCGGTCAATCATCTTTACCCTGCATTTCGGGCAGAAGGTATCCTCAGAATCCAAGCCAGGGACGTTTCCGGTATAGACATACTTTAAACCCGCTTCTTTCCCAATGTGGTAAGCTTTTTCCAGAGTTTCAACCGGTGTATCGGGAAGATGTTGGAGCTTCCAGGAGATCTCTCCTGAGAATTGGGTGATGTGCCAAGGAGTTTCTGGTCCAAGCTCATTTTTGATAAAGTTTGCGATTCCTCTGAAAGTATCTTCGGTATCGTTGAGGGTGGGGATTACCAAGGTAGTGACCTCAACCCAAATCTTCTTCGCTTTCATTCTTTTTAAGGTCTCCAATACCGGTTTAAGCCGTCCGCCGCAGTTTTCCTGGTAAAACTCTTCAGTAAATCCTTTTAGGTCTACATTAGCCGCATCTAAGTAAGGAGCAACTGACTCAAAAGCTTCTTTTGACAAGAATCCGTTGGTGACCCAGTTGTTCTTTAATCCTTCTTTTTTGGCAAGCTTCATCGTTTCCAGAGCATACTCGAGAAAGATCGTCGGTTCGGTATAGGTGTAGGAGATGCTTGGTAAGTTGTTCTCCTTAGCGCGTCTTACAATCTCCTTTGGGGAAAGATTCTCACCGGCGATTGTTCCATTTAACTTTGGGCTTTGGGAGATATCCCAGTTTTGGCAGTTGCGGCAGGCAAAATTGCAGCCGACGGTAGCGATTGAGAGAGAATAAGTTCCCGGAAGAAAGTGGAAAAACGGTTTTTTCTCAATGGGATCGATATGACAGGCGACAGCTTTACCATAAACCAAGGAGTAAAACTTCCCATCTTGATTCTCACGAACTCCACAGATTCCTCGTTTTCCTGGAAGGCCCGCCTTGACTCGCCCAAGGCGAGGCAGGATGGTACAATAGTGGGCACAGTTTTGGCATTGGACTGCTCTGTTTTTTAGTTTTTTGTATAACAGTGCTTCCTTCACCCCCTTTATTATATACACTTAACGCGGATCTTTCGCTGGGTTGGGGTTTCGTGTATTATTTACGAAGATGGCAGAGGAAATCGCAAAAGAAACTAAAGAAAAAGAGGCGCTGGCGATTCCCGAGTTTAGACCAGGAGATATGGTTATGGTTTCCTATCGGATACATGAAGAGGGAAAAGAGCGAATTCAGCCCTTTGAGGGGATAGTGATTGCGATTAAAGGGGCTGGTACCTCCAAGACATTTACCGTAAGAAAGCTTGCCTCTCAAGGGATTGGAGTGGAGCGGATTTTTCCCTTCTATTCCCCTAATATCCAGAAGATCAAGGTCGTTAAGCGAGGAAAAGTGCGGCGAGCGAAGCTTTATTATTTGAGAGAAAAAGCGGGGAAGAAGGAGACGCGAATCAAAGGTGCGAAAGAACGCTAATTTCCACTATGAAAGAAAGCTTTGGCGGGATGGTTTAGGATTTGTTGCCGGGGTGGATGAGGTCGGTCGTGGGGCATGGGCGGGACCGCTTTACGCTGCAGCAGTAATCTTTCCTCCGAAAGTAAAGTTGGACTTTCCTCTGGCTGACTCTAAACTTCTTGCTCCTAAAAAACGGCTTGAATTAGCAGAAGAAATAAAATCACAAGCGCTTGCCTTTGCCGTTGCTCAGGCGGAGAGCTCTCTTATCGAGCGTTGTGGTATCTCCTTTGCGACCGAGTATGCGATGCTTAAAGCTCTGGAAGAGTTAGGCTTAACACCCGATTTTGTCTTAATAGACTTCTTTCGAATCCGCTCTTTCCCAAGGTGGAGGCAAGAAGCGATTAAGGCAGGAGACCGGCTTTCCGCCACAATTGCTGCGGCCTCGATCCTTGCCAAGGTAGAAAGGGATAAAAAAATGAGACAGCTGGCAACCCAATATCCAGAATATGGGTTTGAAAACCATGTAGGCTACGGAACAAAGCGACACCAGCAGATGATTAAAAAGCACGGCCCCTGCAAGATCCATCGCCTCAGCTTTATTCCTGAAAGGTTGTTAGAACAATGAATATTGGGCAGCAAGGAGAAGATCTGGCAAGAAAATTTTTAGAGAGGAAGGGGTTCGTCTTTATCGCGAAAAACTTTAAAACTCCGCGTTGGGGGGAGATTGATCTTATTATGCGCGATGGGGATACAACCGTATTTGTGGAGGTTAAAGCACGAAGTGGTAAAAGCCAACTGTTTGGTGGACCACTGGGAGCGATCAACTACCACAAACTTAAGGCGCTTCAGCGCGCGGCACAGTACTATTTGACTTCTCAAGGATTTGATCGGGAGGCAGCAAGGATTGATGCGGTGGCGGTTATCCTATCTGAGGGTGGTCCTCCTGAGATTAAGCACTATACCGATATCACTTCGTCTCTAGCTTAGCTTGGTGGCCCCGACGGGAGTTGAACCCGTATTTCTGCCTTGAAGGGGCAGTGTCCGAACCGCTAGACGACAGGGCCCTTCGACTCGCTTCGCTCGCTCAGGATAAACCTCGTTTACACCGAACGAAGTGAGGTGGTAGGCCTACCGAGAATCGAACTCGGGTCAACGGCTTAAAAGGCCGCTGCTTTACCACTAAGCTACAGGCCCAAAAGTACCTTTATCATTTTACCATCTCCAAAACCAATTGCATAGCCTCCTTCTCCCGTGATACCATTTTTCTGATGGTTCAACTTCGCTCACCATCGCGTAAAACGCGAGTAGCGATCTCTGATCGCGTCCAAGTGGAGCTGGAAAATGCACACGCGCAATCTGTCGAGAGGGTCTTCGCCACTGTTGGGTCCTCAGAGAAAGGTCTTACCCCTAAAGAGGCAGAGCGACGCTTAAGTCGATATGGTCCAAATATTCTGGTTGAAGAGAAACGCTTTAAAACCTTACGACTGCTCGCTGCCCAATTTAAAAACTTCTTTGTGATTCTTCTTCTTCTTGCTTCCATTCTTTCTTTTATCTTTGAGTCATCAACAAACGGCTTGGTGCTTCTTGCCGTTGTTGCCCTTAACGTGGCGGTTTCCTTTTTCCAGGAGAGAAAAGCGGAAAAGACATTAGAGGCCTTGCGCCAGATCCATCCGGCAAAGGCAGAGGTAATTCGTGCTGGGGAAGTGGTAGATGTGCCGGTTGAAGGGTTAACTATCGGGGATGTGGTTGTTCTTCGAGAAGGAGGGGTGGTACCGGCGGATCTTCGGCTTTTTGAAGTTAGGGATTTAAAGATTGATGAGGCAGTCCTTACGGGAGAATCAATTCCCTCAGATAAAACTACCGAGAGGTTCCCGGAGGCAACTTCTCTTGCTGATCGAGAAAATATGGCCTACAGTGGAACGCATGTGGTTACCGGTACTGGAAAGGGAGTGGTTACCCAAGCTGGGTCGGAAACAGAGTTTGGGCGAATTGCCACCTTCGTCCAAGAGCAGGAAGAACAAAGCCTTCTTTTGGAGAGGATTACCCATCTTGGGGTTTGGCTCACTGGCTTTGCGGTTTTTCTCTCTGGTCTGATTTTTGTCTTGGGGTTTTTACGCGCGCATGAGTTTATCCATATGCTTAACCTTGCCATTGCTGTTTTTGTCTCTGCCGTTCCTGAAAGTTTACCCACTGTGACTACCCTTGCTTTGGCAACAACTGCCCTTCGGCTCTCACGGGAAAAAGTTTTGGTGAGGCACCTTCCCACTGTTGAGGCACTTTCAGGAATTAATCTTTTTGCCTTTGATAAAACGGGAACTTTAACCCGAAACGAGATGACGGTAGCAAAGATTGCTCTTCCCGACCGAATCCTGGAGGTAACTGGAGCAGGTTTCTCCTCGGAAGGGATGGTTTTTGAGTATGGAAAACCACTTGATGTTCCCCCCGATGAGCCGCTTAAAAAGTTTGTGGAAGTAGGAGCTCTGGCAGGTGCCGCTTCAATTTCTTCTCTTGATGGAACCGGGGAGAAACGTTGGGCGGTTCGTGGTGATCCCACTGAGGGGGCTTTCCTTATTCTTGCCGAAAAAACCAGATTGTCAGTTGGAAAGCAAGATGCACTTAAGGAGTTCGCTTTCACTTCGGAGCGACGGATGCGCACCAAGATATTCTTTAAGGACCTACAATTACGGGTTTATAGTATGGGAGCACCCGAGGTGATCCTTCCTCTTTGCCGCCAATATTTTGCGGAAGGGAGGGAAGTGGAGCTTTCTTTAGCTCGAAGAGTGCAGCTTGAAAATCAGGCAGGAAAATTAGCATCCGGGGGATATCGGGTGATCGCTCTGGCAACCAAAGAACGCAAAACCCGCTCGATCGCCAGCCGCGAGGTTGAAAAAGAGCTTACTTTTGTTGGATTTGCGGGGCTTTTGGATAAGCCGAAGGAGAGGGTTGATGAAACATTTGCCACTTTGATTGAAGCCGGGATTAAACCCGTAATTATCACCGGCGATCATCCCGGAACTGCCCTTGCGGTGGCACGTGAATTAGGGTTAAAGGTTGCTTCCAAAAATATTCTTTCCGGTTCTGGAATGGATAACTTAAGTGATGAGGAGTTGTTAAAAATTATCCCCCAAACTACAATCTATGCCCGGATTACTCCCACCCAAAAATACCGTCTGGTTAAAGCCTTTAAGCAATTGGGGATGCGGGTGGCGGTCTCCGGTGATGGTGTTAACGATGCTCCTGCCTTGAAAAAAGCGGATGTGGGGGTGGTGATGGGGGAGAAGGGAGCGGATGTTTCAAAGGAAGCCGCGGATTTGGTGATTCTTGATGACAAGATTGAGACTGTCCTTCCGGCGATAATTGAAGCCCGAACTCTTTACGACAACATCCGCAAATTCTTTATCTTTCTTCTCTCCGGAAACTTCGAAGAACTTCTAATTATTGCCGCCGCCCTCTTGGCGGGTTTACCGCAACCGCTAACTACTCTCCAGATACTTTGGATCAATTTTGTTACTGATGGATTCCCTGCCCTTGCTCTTGCTTATGAGCCACCTACTACAGATGTTTTACGCGAGCCACCACGTGATCTTGGCCCAAAGATGGTTCGTCCAATCTTTACCTACGCCCTTTTCTTGGGTTTTATCTCTTTAATTGGTGAGGCGTTGATCTTTCTTGCTTATCTTCCGGATGTCGTTAAGGCACGAACGATGCTTTTTACTGCGGCGGTTCTCTTTGAGCTTTTTATTGTTTTTACAATCCGAAGTAAAGCTCCGTTTTGGCACAGGCTCTTCTCCAATCGTTACCTTGTTATTGCCTTCCTTGGTTCATTCTTGCTTCAGCTTCTTGCACTTTACGCCGCTCCTCTTCAGGCAATTATGGGAGTTACTTCTTTGGGATTCATCGATTGGGGAGTAATCCTGGCTTTTATTGCTATGGCACTAGTTCTAGCCGAAGGTGCTAAATGGCTATGGAGAAAGCGCGGTTAGTCTTAAAGATTCACGGTTTGGTTCAGGGAGTCTTTTTCCGAGCAGAGACAAGGCAGCAAGCTCAAAAGCTTGGTGTAACTGGTTGGGTAAGAAATATCTCTGGTGGAACAGTAGAGGTAGTCGCTGAGGGAGAGAAAGATGCCCTTAATAAGCTTTATCAATGGTGCCAAAAAGGTCCCTTGCTTTCCAAGGTAAAAGAGGTTGATGCCAAATGGGAGTCATATGAGGGCACATTCAGCGATTTTGAGATAGGAGGCTGATGGGGAAAATCTTTATCGGGACATCAGGTTGGGTCTATCCACATTGGAAAAGCCTGTTTTATCCAGAAGATCTTCCTGAGAAAGAGTGGCTCAGGTTTTATGCTGACCACTTCTCAACGGTTGAGTTGAACAGTTCTTTTTACCACCTTCCCAAGGAAAAAACCTTCAAGGGGTGGTATGATCGGACCCCGGATGATTTCGTCTTTGCCGTCAAAGGCTCGCGGTTTATCACCCATGTTAAGAAGCTGAAGAATTGCCGAGAACCACTTGAAAACTTACTCCAAGCGGCGGCAAATCTTAGGGAGAAGTTGGGACCGGTCTTCTTTCAACTCCCTTCTTCCTTTGAAGCGAATCCTGAACGGCTGAGAGCTTTCATTAAGCTGCTGCCTGACAAGGAACAACCTTGTCAGGCGAACCCGAAGGGTTTGTTTTTCAAATCCCCAACCCTTCGGGTTAAACGGGACTGGAGGTTCGCCTTTGAATTTCGCCATTCCTCTTGGTTTACGGATGAGATCTACGCGATCTTAAGGAAAGCAAACTGTGCACTTATCGCTTCCGACACGCCCTCCTACCCCTACGCAGAGGTGTCAACGGCCAATTTTATGTACTTGAGACTTCATGGACATGAACAACTTTATACCTCAAATTACTCCCAGAAACAGCTTAAAGAATATGTGGAAAAAATAAAGGAATGGCGGAAGGTGGGTGATGTGTTTGTTTTTTTCGATAACGACTTTGAGGCTAATGCGGTAAAAAATGCCAAAGAACTAAACGAATTGTTAAGATAAACTGTTGAACAGATGGCTGACGCTTTTATTTTCCGAAAAGAAGAGTTAAAGCTCAATCCTTATATCTTCCGGATGAACGATATTCGGGGGATCTACGAGAAGGATTTTAATGAGGAGGACAGTGAGCTTATCGGAAGGGCTTACGGTACTTGGATGTTAGAGAAGGGGAAAGAGAGTGTTGCTTTGGGGATGGATAACCGTCTTTCTTCCCTGGTGATAACTGCTGCCGCCCTTGAGGGTCTCCTTTCCACTGGAATTAAGGTGGTTGATATTGGGTTAACAACCACCCCTACTTCTTATTTAGCCCCCTTGCTTATCAAAGTAGGAGGTTCGATGATGGTCACTGCCTCTCACCAACCTGCAGAATGGAACGGTTTTAAACTCTCGTTTGAAGATCGCACCATCTTTGGAGATGAGATTCAAGAGATAAGAAAGATCGCGGAGCGAAGGCAATTTACCACAGGAAAGGGGACGATGGAGAAGGTAGAAATAAATCTATTGTATGAAAAGACTCTTAAAGAAAAGATCGAAAAGTTTGAACAGGTTCTTGGAGGAGAAAGAAAAAGAACCCTTAAGGTGGTGGTGGACTCTTCAAACGGAATGGCAGGACTCTTTGCTCCAAAACTGCTCAAAGGTTTAGGGTGCAAGGTGTTTGAGCTTCATTCCCGGTTAGATGGGACCTTTCCTAACCATGGTCCTGATCCTACAGTAGGCTCTAACATTTTAGAAGCGGTTAATGCGGTCAAGCGGGAGAAAGCTGATCTGGGAATGATCTTTGACCCTGATGTCGATCGGGTTAATGTTTGTGACGAGAGGGGATTTGTTCTTTGGGGGGATGGGATTTTAATGCTTTTTGCCCGCGATATCTTAACGCGCGATCCGCGGTTGGAGATTCTTTACAATACCCAATGCTCACCGGCGGTTGAGGAGGATATTGTGGTGCACAAAGGAATTCCGGTGATGGTCCCTACCGGGCATTCCCTTGTCTTAAACGAGCTACGGTTTTACGAAGGGGCTTTTGCGGGGGAATACAAATGTCATTTTTACTTCCATGATCATTACTACGGATTTGATGATGCCTTATATGCGGCGATGCGCTTAGTTAAACTCTTAGAGCGGAGGGAGGAACCACTTTCACACGCGATGTCGGACGTTCCGTTCTACCACGCAACGGGGGAGATTGAGATTCCGATGGGTGATGAGCGCAAATTTATCGTTGCCGAGAAGGTTAAAAATTCACTTCGGAAGCGTTACTTTGTGAACGAGATGGATGGTGCCCGGGTTAAATTTCGAGGGATGGAGGATACTTGGGGTTTGGTACGTGCTTCTCACACCACCCCAAAGTTAGAGGTGTTTGCTTGGGCGCGCACCGCCGAGAATATGGTTGCGGCGAGGGATACTCTTATGGAGGAGATACGGAAGTATAGTTAACCCGCCTTCGCCAGGCCTGCCTGCCGGCGAGGTAGGGCTTCGGTGGGCAAGTAGTTTGTAGATGGAGACAACATTATCGATCAGGAAAATTGACGAGATGCGGGAGGTACTAATGGATTCTACCGCTTCCGCACCAGAGCAACTCTACTTTGTCATTCATCAACCAGGGAAAAACATCACTATTCTCCCTCACTATCACTTGGGAAAAGAATATCCCAAAACCTATGGTCATTTCCACAAACCGGAGGCAGAAGAGACATATACCGTATTAATAGGAGAGGTAGGGATTCTCATCCAGAAAGGTGTTGACCTTGTTGAGGAGATTAGACTGATAAAACTAAAAAAGGGCGAGTCATTTACCGTGCCCAAGGGCTACGCACACAGTTTAATCAATTTTGGTAAAGGACCGGCGGTGACTTTAGATGACCACGATCCAGCAAAGTTTGAGAATGATTACGAGCTAATTAGACAACGGCGCGGTTTTGCTTACTATCTTGCCGAGGAAGAAGGGGAACTTAAAGCTATTCCGAATCCTAATTATACCAAAGTTCCTCCTCTTACTTGATGAACCGCTCAACCGATAGTATACTAGAAGTAGAAGATTGCGAGGAGGTTAGAGATGGGAAGAAGTAACGATTATCCTGAGCTTCCTTCGAAAGAGAGGGAGCGAATAAGGCGACGCGAAAAAAAGCGGCAGCCGGAAATGACCGAGGACGGGCGTGGTGTTTTCACTCTTGCCCGAATCATTCAGGAGAAGGCGAAGGGATTAAGACCCGTCACTGGCAAGAGAAAGAAGCGCAAGAAGCGCCGCAAAAAGAAGTGATCCCGCACCCTTTGGCAAACCGAAGGATGCGGGATCTGTTTTAAACTTCTATCTTTTTCTATCTTTATCTCAAAATCTCAAATAGATGTCCAACGAAGCTGCCTCCCCATAACTAAAATGTCCCGATATAATTCAGATCTTCTTCGGTTTCCTCAATTGGATGGCCAGTCCCAGCTAAATGGAAGCTTCGAAGTTCAGTTGGATTTTCTGGATTTACAAGTGCCCAAATTTGGGGTTCGTCATCCTGCACTTGTACTGTCAGGATTTTTGCTCCCCGAGGTAACTCGAGAGAAAAATAATCCTCCCCTGGTACAGCATACTTGTAGATCCTTTTTGACATGTCTCCTCCTTCTTATTGAATTTGTTACGATTGTAACATAAAGACCTGTAATAATCAATACGGGGAGTTTCTCTTACATCATTATTGAATCTTCCTGTTCTCCTCTGCTAACCTAATAGAGATGAACGCTATCTTTACTTTAGAGGAGATTGGACTTCGTGATGCGCCCTGGGTTGGTGAGGAAGCCGCCAGTCTCGGGGAGATCTTGAAGTTTGGTGCTCCTGTCCTCCCTGCCTTTATCATCCCCGTGGCATCTTATGCGGAATATCTTAATTTTCCTTCAATAAAAACCATCTTGACCGAAAGCAATCTTTCTGATCCAGAAGAGTTAAAAAGACAGCTTTTAGTAATCTCCCTTCCCCCTATTTTTGAAAGATCACTTCGTGCCTCCTACCGTACTCTCTCCGGACCTCAGGATACCTTTGTTGCTATAAGAGCCAAAACTAACAGTCAAAAGGCTTTGGGTGAGGAGGAAGTGGTTGAGGCCGTCAAGAAACTTTGGATAGAGCATCTCACCCAGCTCTGGGTTTTTAAAGAAAACTTTTCTCAAAACCCACTTCCGCTTCTTGTACAACAGATAGAATGGAGTGAGCGAGGAGGAAAACTCTTCACCTCAGATCCCTTCAACAGCGATCCCGCTACCGTTGTTGTTGAGGTTGAACATAAAGATGGGAAGGAAAGAATTTTCTTAGAAAAGGGAACCACCCGACTGCAGAAGCGGATTGTGACTGGAGCAGTTGAGGAGGAAACTCCTTTAGAATTTGTCACCTCCTTATCTTCGTGGGCAACAAAGATTGAGAGGTTGCTTAACCACCCCCAGGAGCTTGGATGGAGTGCTTATCGGAAGGACTTTTCCTTCTCAAGTATCAGACCCCTTTATCTTTTACGGAAAACCCCGGCAACGGCAAAGCTTTGGGTTCAGATCCATCATAAAGATGAGGTGATTCCAAGCGAAGCGGCAGGATTAATCGTTCCTGATGCTTCCAACGCAACCTTTTTAGCACGAGAATTTCCCACCAAACCAGTACTTTTAGCACTGAATACGGTTAATGCCAATGAGCTGGCAATTGTGAGAGAAGCAAAGCACAGGGAAAAGCAAAACAACCTTCACCTTATTCTTCCACCCGTGAGGACGGTTAATGGTTTATCAGGGCTAAAGCGAGCGCTTGCTGGTGAGGGGCTTCCTCGTGGTTCTCAGCTCAAATATTATTTCCGAATCTCATTTCCTGCAAATGCGGTTTTAATCAGCCGCTTTCTTGAGGTAGGAATCGACGGAGCTGTTTTTGACACAAAAAACCTTATTCGGGGTTTCTTGGGGACTGAGGAAATAGTAACGGCGGATGATTCGCTTCTTTGGGCGATAAATGAGGTTCAGCGCAGTTGCAAAGATGCTGGAGTAAATCTTCTTTATCTGGCTGATCCGATTCATGAAGAGCTTCTTGCATATCTTCTTAAGGGAGGGCTCACCCACTTTATTGTTGATGTATCCAAAAAGAAGGATCTTCTTACAACTCTCGCCGCCCTTGAGGAGAAGATTTGGAAAGAATCGGCTCATGTTTGACGTTGTTGTGACGTCCTCGCGGCGCTTGGATCGTCCAGACTATGATGTAGTCTGTATTGGCGCGGCGACCGAGGACATCTTCTTTCTCTCTGATCGTTACAGGGTTGAGGATCAAAATCTTTGTTTCCCTTGGAGGGAAAAATTTACGGTGGAGAAGTTAGAGCGCCACTTAGGAGGTGGGGCATTTAACGCCTCCGTTGCTTATTGCCGCCTAGGATTAGAAGTTGCTTTTTGGGGGCAGGTAGGGAATGATCCTTCTGGGAGGATGGTTAAAGAAGCTCTTGAACGTGAGGGGATCTCCACCACACTTTTAGTTGTTAATCCGAAGACCAAAACCTCAACCTCTGCTCTTCTTTCATCAGGTGGAGAAAGGACAATCGTGATGTACCGAGGAGCGAATGACGATCTGCTCAACACGAACCCTCGATGGGACAAGATTTTAGACTGCCGATGGATCTTTTTTGCCGATCTTGTGGGAACAAGTAATGACCTTCTTTTTGAGGTTGTAGGAAAAATAAAAGAAGGAGGGATAAAACTCTCTTATGTTCCTGGGCAAAATGAGCTACTGTTAGGAAAAGAGAAGCTTGCTCCAGTTCTGGCAGCGGCAAAGATTTTAATTCTCAATTTTCATGAAGCACAATCAATTTTAGGGGGAGGCTACTCCATTAAAGAGATGCTGGTGGAGTTCAAAAAACTTGGGGTGGGGATTCCTGTGATCACCCAGGATGTAGAAGGTTCCTTTGCCTACGATGGAAAGGACTTTTACCACCAGGAAGCAACTCCTGAAGTTGAGGTGGTAGACCGTACTGGAGCAGGAGATGCCTTTGCTGCCACCCTTACCGCAGGAATTATCTTAGGGAAAGGCATCCCCGAATCCCTTCTTTTGGCCGCAAAAAATGCTAGTTCCGAAATTACTAAGATCGGGGGAACTGATGGGCTGTTGAATCTTTCTCAACTGGAAAGTTATCAATGATTGATGCGCTTCTCTCTTTTGCCCAAGAGCTTGTTACTAAGGCTGGTTACCCCGGAATTGTCTTTGTCGCGGCGCTGGAAAACTTCTTTCCTCCGCTTCCATCGGAGGTGATTTTCCCGTTTGTTGGCTTTATCGCCGGCAAAGGGGTTTTGAGCCTTCTTTTGGTCACAATTGCTGGGGTCAGCGGTGCTTTTATCGGGGCGCTGTTTTGGTATGCCGCAGGTTACCTTCTGGGTGCAACCGATCTTAAATTCCTTATCGCTCGTTATGGAAAGCCGTTGGGAATCAAATTAGAAGATGTTGAAAAGGCAGAGGATTGGTTTGCGAAATACAAAACACAGGTGATCTTTTTTGGGCGGCTAATTCCATTGGTTAGAACCTTTATCTCCATTCCCGCCGGCTTTGTAAAGATGAATCTTTTCTCCTTCTCCTTTTTAACCATTGCCGGAAGTGCCATTTGGATTGGGGGGCTTACCTTCGCTGGTTCTCTTTTGGGGGAGAGGTGGGAAACTGTTGTCCCTTATCTTGAAAATTATGAAATTGGGGTTACGATTGTTATTGCTGTTTTAGTTTTACTTTTTCTCGTAAGGAAACTTACACAAACCCACCACGTTTAAAGGAGGACTCTAACCAGAAAACGAGCAAGGAGCCCGAAGAGGATAATTGTGCCACCAGCTGCCACAAGGTAAAGTGGAGAAAGGGGAAGATAAAGAGGGTTGATGGTAGTTTCTCCACTGGCAGCACTGGTTACCTTTTCTCCAGAAAATCCAAAAGCAGCAAGCCCTACTTCCAACTGTTGCTTCCCTTTTGTTCGAAAACTTTGGGGGACAAGACGGACTTTTACTTCCTTGGTGCCTAAAGGAGGAATTGTTCCTAAATCAAGGAGGCCTTCCCCATCAATTTCAAGAAGATCACTCGCAACTGTAATTTGAGTGTTAAAAGCGGAAACAACAGAGTCATTTCTCACTTTAATTGTTGCGGATGTTGAAAAAGGTGCCACCGAAAGAAGAGGATAGACAACCTCAATCGCAAATCGAGGAAGCTCAGTGGTCATTGTTACCTCTTTTGAAAAAGCCACCCGCACATCACGCTGTCCTTGAGTAGCTTTGTAGCTACCGGCAGGAAGAGGATATTCTGAGGAGGCCCCTTTAATCACAAACGCAATATGCGAAAGGTCAAAAACCGAGAAATAATCGGCTCCGGAGGTAGAGCTCCAGGTAGGATCAACCATTACCCAACCTTCCTCCGGAAGATAAACCTCCGGCCAGGCGTGAAGAACATCTCCTCCTTGAAATCGAAGTGATAGGGGGCGATGCGAGTCATCGGAGGTGTAGGCAAAACCGTTTACCTCGCGTGCGGGGATCCCCGCGGCTCGAGCAAGAGCGATAAAAAGATCGGTATATTCCATGCAAACTGCCTGATTATTCTTTTGCAGCGCTGTTGCCGCTCCCAACCGACTCCAAAACTCTTCTGCCGTAAACCTTGGGTAATCATAAGAAAGATGCTTGACAACAAAATCAAAAATCCTTTTCGCATTCTCCGCAGCCGAAAGGTTGGGATCAATTAGTTTTTGCGCCTGCGCCACGATTGCGGCATCCTCTACTTCCCAATATTTTGCCGCAGTGGTATAGGTGTCTACTAGAGTCTGAGGAATCACCTCAATCTTACTTTTGCTAAAGTCTCTTGGATGGTAGTACAAAGCAATAAAACCTTCCCAGACAATCTCCTTCTTCTCCCATGGGCCAAGATTGTAGCGGGCAAGATAATTACCATCCTCATCAAGGCGGACGCTCACCGGTTTTGGAGAAAGGTTTTTTACAACGATCTGTTGTTGATTGGGGATATCGGGAGGCAAGGCGATCTCAGTGTATCCAAGTGCGAAGGAAGAATTCTCCAAATGATAATTGAGGTGAAGTTCATAGAGTTGGAATTTCCCAAAAGCGAGTCGTGGTGGCCCTTTTAGTAATTCAGACTTCGTGTATAGGATTAGTCGCCGTATATCGTTTTCAGCAATTGCTTTTGGTTGGGGATAGCTATAAAGAAGGGGACCAAAATTTTTGGGGACCGAAAGGTGGAGGTTGTAGTGTACAATCCCACTTAATCCTGTAATTCGAAGAAGGCTCACCTCCCACAAAAGGCCGTTTTTAGAGGCAAGACCAGGGAAATCATAAGAGATTCCAAACTTTAGCTTCCTCCCTTTTCCAAAGACACGGGCGCGGAAGTTAAGGGTGATCACTGTTTCTTCACCTTTCGTTTCAATTTGCGGTGTTAATGTTCCTGTTGGATCCCAGGCTTTGATGTTTCGAATATCTTCACTTCCAATAGTAAAACTGTATTTGGAAACAAAAAACTGGCTTGTCAGATTGGTGATTGTCACTTCTTGTTTCACCGTAGTTAATCCAGACTCCACGACGGTGTAGCTCACATCGTATTCACTTGTGAAATTTTCTGCGGCGAAAACATTGGAGGAACTCAAAGGAAAAAAGGCGATAAAAAGAGTTAAGATTAAAAGCCCTTTTGCTATTTTTTCTGCGACCCTCATCCTATTTATCTTAGCAGTTTGATTGCAAATGTGAGCTTTAGTATGTTACTTTTTCTCAGGATGAAAGATATTCTAAAGTCTTTTTTCTTCAGTCTGATCGCCTTGTTTGGAGCCTCTCGGATGGTTAAAGGATTTTCGTATGGTGGTGACCCTGCAGTTCTTGCAATTGCGGCCCTTGCTTTTGGAATTATAAACTCTTACCTTAAACCAATCCTTAAGCTGGTCACCCTTCCTTTGAACTTCCTTACCTTAGGTTTTTCTTCATTTTTAATAAATACGGGTCTTCTTTACCTCACAATTAAGATCGTTCCTGAGCTAACAGTTGTTGGGTTTCGCATTCCTGGTTTGGCAGTTGAGACTCAATATATTAAGCTTGCTGTCCCTGTACTTGACATCCCAGCTTTCGGTACGCTTCTTCTTGCTTCGATGGTGATCTCACTTCTTATTGTAATTTTAGGGCTTGTTTTGAAGGTTGAATGATACCTCTTCTTCAGATACTTCAAATCGTTGCTGCAGTTTTCCTCATCATCTCTATCCTTCTTCAGGGAGGAGGAGCGGGACTCTCCAGCACTTTTGGTGGCAGTGGAGAAACATTTCGAACAAGAAGAGGGGTCGAAAAAATCTTGTTTTACACAACGACTATCATCGCGGTGATTTTTATCCTTACTTTGCTTGTAAATCTGCTCAAATAGAAAATGGTGGTGCGGTATCTTCTCGTTGCGGTTATCCTTGGTGTTGCCGTTGGGCTTTCTTTTTTGAGATATACCCCTCAAGCTACATTTACGGAAGGTATGGTGGGCCAACCAACCGATCTTAATCCCACATCAGGACCAAAAAATGAGGTCGATGAGATGTTAGAAAATCTTCTTTTTCGATCCTTGTTTAAATATGACCTTGCTGGAAACTTAACCAATGATCTAGTTGAAGGTTATGAGGTTAAAGAAGGAGGAAAAGTTTATGAGATTACACTTAAAAATGGAATTTTCTGGCACGATGGTTACCCCGTTGTTGCCGAGGATGTCCGATTTACCCTCAATCAAGATCCAACGTTTTCCAAGGCAGTAATTGAAGTGGTTGACGGGAAGAAAATCCGTTTCAGATTGGAAGATCCACTTGGCTCTTTCCCCTCACTTCTCACTAAACTAATTGCTCCCTCACACTTGGTGCGCACCTCACCCTTAACAGTTGTAGGAGATGGGAGTTTTTATATCAATCATATTGAACAGGATGGAGAAGTGAAAGAGATCACGCTCCAAAACCAGGGTACGGGGAAGATAAGAAGTTTGGTCTTTAAATTCTTCAAAACGCAGACCGATTTGCAGGAGGCAGCCAAACGAGGAGAGGTCGATGCCTTTGTGGCAGATAATTTTAACCACCCTTCCTTCACGCGTTATCAATCCCCGCTTTATGGACGGTACTTTGCAATTTTCTTTAACTTGGAATCAAAAAACCGAATGGTTAAAAGTCCCACTTTTCGCCGTGCAGCCGCACGCAAAACACCTATCCCCATCTTACTTGATGATCCACTAAAGGATGGAGGAGTACCTGTTCATGGTCCTTTGAGCGGAACGTTTGCTGAAGCAAACCTTCCTTTCCCGAAATTTTCACTCACGATTAAAGCGCAGTTTAAGGGAGGGTTGACTCTTACTGTACCCAATATTGGGAAGTTACCGGAGGTAGCAAAGGTAATCACCCAACATTGGCAGATGTTGGGGATCAAGGTCAATATCGAAACTGTTTCCACAACCATGATTGAGGAGATTATCGCCAACAAGGATTTTGAGGCGATTATCCTAGGACAAGAAGTCTCCAGAGACCCAGATCGTTACAGTCTGTGGCACTCAACCCAGAAAGTATACCCTGGACTAAATATCACTTCCTACTCTGATCCGCGTGCTGATCGAGCGCTGGAGGAGGGAAGAAAAACGATCCAACAATCCAAACGGAAAGAGCACTACCTTAACTTCCAACGGCTTTTTCTTGAGGATAATCCTGCAATCTTCCTTTATCACCCCAACCTCAATTATTTTGTGAGTAGAAGATTCAGTGGAATTAACCTTTCCTCCCTTTTCGTACCTTCCGAGCGTTTCCGCAATATCCAAGAGTGGGTTCAACTACCGTATTAGAACGCCGCAAGAAGCTCCTCTGTTACCTTAGCTGGTTGTGAAGCGGTAATGATTGCGGAGGAGACAACGGCCCCTACCGATCCAAACTTAAGCGCGGCTTGAATATCTTCGCCTTTGTGGATGCCTGCACCAACAAGAAGGGGAATGGGGTTTGCTACGGAAACTGCCTCTGGAATAATCTCCTTTCCTGCGGAGGTAACTGATACCTCCCCCCCAATCAACTCTGGCGGCTCATAAGTGATGTAATCAGGATTCAGCTTTTTGACCTCAGAAACTGCCTCAAGGGTAGCTGCAAAGATTAAGGTTGAAAGCCCTAACTTTTTTGTGGTAGTGACAGTTTCTGCTAAGAGTTTGGGATCCAGAGGATGTTCGCTATGGTTTAGAAAAGTCCCTACAGCACCGATCTTTACCAAGGCCTCTGCTGGTAGAAAACCGGTACAAGCTCCCAGCGAACTAGGATCAAGATGCTGTACCCAAAGAGGAACTTTAACTGTCTCCCTCACCTTCGAGAAAAGTAAAGAAGGTGGGGCAAAAGCAGTTAAAACTTTTGAGGAATATTTCCAAGCACTTTCCTCTAAATCTTGATAGAGCTGAGGAAACAGGTTAAACGCTTGGGGATAGTTCTTAAAGTTAATAAAAAGGAGCTCAACCATCAGCTACTCAATCCTTTTGTGATCATTCCCGATATCCCTTCCCTTGCTCCAACCGCTCCATAAACCAACGGACATTATCCGCCCAGGGATATCCGTTTTGGATGGAAACCGGGGCATATTTAGTCATTATAAGCTCAATGGTGGTTAATCCTTGATCAATAAAGTCTTCTTTTAAGCTTCTTGCTACTCGTTCAATCCCTTCTTCCCAAGAGCCAAACCGCACTGTTCCTTGGGAATGAACTCCCCAGCCCCAGGCGTTGTAGGAGTTGTAGGGAATAACTCGACCAAAAAGAGATTCGTTCCCAGCAATGGCAGTTAAGAGACGCCAATCAAGATTGTATTTTTCGGAAACCTCAAGAAGGTGGTTGGCGTAAGGAGCTAAAGGAGAATTATAGCTTTCAAGAAATCTTTTTAAAATAAGCGGCCTTGCCTCTTTTGAAATATAACTTTCTCCCAACATTACCGGAGTGGGAGGTTGACTACTAAAGGCCGAATAGTTAGTTGTTGCACCTAAAAGCTTTGGGGTCTGCAAAGGGTGGGTAAGAAGATAGGTAGCGGAGAAAAGAACAACCAGGCTGACAGAAAAAAGAAAGACAAAAGGCAACCCAAAAAGCAAAATGAGCGGTTTTTTTGGCAGGGGCTCGCTTCCCATCTTCTACCCCAACCTATCAAAATGTCATAACAGCTGTCAAGGACAGAAAAGCTTTAGTCCTATAAGAGTAAAATTGGAGCGGCGGACCGGATTTGAACCGGCGACCTTCTCGTTGGCAACGAGACGTTCTACCCCTGAACTACCGCCGCCTGCCCCACTTCGCCAAGCCTGCCTGCCGGCGAGGCAGGGCTTCGAGGGGCATCCTTCCGAAGCTTTAGCGAAGGAGGATGGTGCCGAGGGTGGGAATCGAACCCACATCCCACGCTCTTCAGGCGTGTGCCGTGACCACGTTGGCTACCTCGGCGAAGTTTAATGGTGGGCGATGGAGGATTTGAACCCCCAACCTCTTCGATGGACGCGACGAGGTCTGGTGGGCCTGCCTGGATTCGAACCAGGGACCTTTCGGATGTAAGCCGAACGCTCTTGCCGCTGAGCTACAGACCCTCGTCGCTACTCCCGCACTAAGCTTTGCTTCGGTGTGGGATAAACGAAGCGCTCTTACCGTTGAGCTAATCGCCCATGGTGGGCGGAGAGGGACTTGAACCCTCAAGCCCCTTTCGGAGCATAGGTCCTCAACCTATCGCGTATACCAATTCCGCCATCCGCCCCCATTCGCTACGCTCAGGGCAAGCTAGGAGTTTACACCGAGCGTTAGCGAGGTGGTGGGCGAGAGAGGATTTGAACCTCCACCCCCGTTTTGCAGGGACAGCCTTCTGAAGACTGCGTGTCTACCATTCCACCACTCGCCCAAAATGTTTAATATTATTTTACCATACCCTAAAGCACATCATTTTGTTAAACTTATGCTTAAATGGAAGATAAAATCCTGTCCCCAATTCTTCTTAAAAACAAGCTCGTTAGTGAAAAACAGCTTTCCGAGTTGGCGAAAGAAGCCCAAAGTAGAAAAACAACCCTCTACCGACTAATTTTGGAAAAAAATCTCACCTCTGATGAAAAACTAGGTGCTCTTGTCGCCAAGCATTTTGGCACACCATTTGTCCAGCTTAGAAAAATCACCATCTCCAAGGAGATTCTCAACATTATTCCAGAGATGACCGCGCGCAGTCGGATGGCGATTGCTTTTTCTCGCGGAAAGGAGGGGTTAAAAGTTGCTCTTGCCAATCCAGAAAACTTGGAAACGATTGAGTTTATCAGGAAGAAAACTGGCGATGAGGTAATTCCTCACTACGCAACCCCCAAGGATATTGAAGGGGTTTTTCGCCGCTATCAGAAAGATATCCAGAAAGAGTTTGCCAAGCTCATCGAAGAAAGCGCTTTTTTAACAAAAGGCCAACCAGCTGAGGTTCCAATCATAAAGATTGTGGATTTGATGCTTTCTTATGGTGACCAAAATCGCGCTTCCGATGTTCATATCGAGCCCAAAGAAGAAGAATCGCTTATTAGATATCGGATTGATGGAATTCTCCATGATGTCGCCACTCTTCCTAAAGAGATCCATCCGGAGATTATCACCCGCATCAAGGTGATGGCGAACCTTCGCACCGATGAGCACCAAGCTGCTCAGGATGGAAAGTTAATCTTTCGCACGGGAGTGGGTTTGCCAAAAGAGCAGCAAACAAAACTTGATGTTCGCGTCTCAGTAATGCCTACAACCCATGGGGAAAAAGTAGTCTTGCGACTTCTTTCCGCCCGAGTGCGGCAACTTTCATTTGAGGACATGGGTTTTGAGGAGGGAGATCTAAAGAAGATAAGGTGGGCTTACGACAAGCCCTACGGAATGATTCTGGCAACTGGACCAACGGGATCTGGGAAAACAACCACAATGTATGCGGTTTTAAAGGTCTTAAACAAAAGAGATGTAAACATCACCACGATTGAAGATCCAGTGGAATATGATATGGAGGAGGTTAACCAAATTCAAGTTAATCCCAAAACAAACCTTACTTTCGCCCAGGGGTTGCGCTCAATTGTGCGACAAGACCCGGACATTATTCTTGTTGGAGAAATCCGAGACCCAGAGACAGCAAATATTGCGGTGAATGCCGCAATGACTGGACATCTCCTTCTTTCCACCATGCACGCGAATGATGCTGCAACCTCTATCATCCGACTTCTAGATATGGGAGTTGAACCATTCTTGGTCGCCTCAACTGTAAATGTGATTATCGCCCAGCGGCTGGTGAGGATGCTTTGTCAAAACTGCCGAAAGAAAGAGCAAGTGCCAGCGGCAAACATAAAAGAACACCTTCCTAAAGATGCGGTTGAAAGATATCTTGGTAAGGGGGAAAAGGTTACAATCTGGACTGCCCAGGGATGTCCTTTGTGCCAGCAAACTGGATACGCCGATCGGATTGGAATTCACGAGGTTCTCCTTGTAGATGATGATATTAGGCAGGCAATTATTGAACGGAAAGATGCCGAGGCAGTTCAGAGAATGGCGGTTGAAAAAGGGATGACAACAATGTTGGAGAATGGATTAAAAAAGGTGGTAAAAGGAACCACGACCATTGAAGAAATCTTAAGAGCAACAAAAGAATAGTGAGTAAGCAGAGCTTGTTCTCTCACAAGCTCGAGAATAAGCAGAGCTTGTTTTTTCGCAAGCTCAAAAATAAAATGTTTGATCGAATTTCTTTCAGCGAGAAGATGTTTTTTACGAAGCATCTAGCGGTGATGCTTAAAAGCGGAGTCCCAATTGCCGATGTCCTAGAGACACTTACTGTTCAAGCCAAAAGCCATGCATTTAAGAGGATTCTTCAGGAGGTATATGAGGATATCTCAAAAGGTCAGAGTCTGGAGAAGGCTTTCTCCAAACACCCCAAGATCTTCGATCTCTTCTACCTTAGCCTTGTTAGAGTTGGGGAAGAGTCCGGAACACTTGAGGGGAGCTTAGAATACCTGACGGAGCAGCTGGAGAAGGAGAATGATCTTCGAAAGACGGTCCAATCGGCGATGCTTTATCCGTCCTTGATTCTAACGGTCACAGGGGTGATTGGGTTTGCCTTAGCTTTCTTTGTTCTCCCCCAGATCACTGAACTGTTTGAGGGCTTAGACATTGCCCTTCCACCAACAACAAAGCTGCTTATTTTTTTCTCAAAAGTTCTTCGGAATCAAGGATACATTGCTATTCCAGGACTAGGTCTCCTTCTTGCCACTTTCGTCTTTATCCTTCGTTCACGCCTGATTAAGCCTTGGCGTGACAGCCTTCTTCTTAAACTTCCTATCTTTGGTTATTTTTTCAGATGCGTCGCCATAGCCACCTTAAGCCGGAATTTAGGGATAATGCTTCGCAGTGGGCTGCCGATCACCGCCGCCTTAGCAACCGCAGCTGTAACCGAAGGAAACACCGTTTACAAGCATGATCTTGAGAAGATCGCCAATGAGGTCAGGAAAGGTAAAAGCATTGAGAAGGCTCTCCGGGACGGAAATTACCCCGAATTTCCCCCCTTTGTTTCAAGAATGATTGGGGTGGGAGAGAAAAGTGGAAACCTTGAGGAGAATCTGGTCTATTTAGGCGAGTATTTCGAGGCGGAGGTTGAAAGCACTACTAAAAACATGACCACTCTCTTAGAACCGCTTCTCCTTCTTTTCATCGGCGGCGTTGTTGCTTTTATCGCTCTTTCCATCATCACCCCCATTTACCAGATTACGGGGAGCATACGGTGAAATGCCTAATGTCTAATTTCTAATGACTAATAAACAAGGTTTCACACTAATTGAACTTCTGATCGTGATTGGGATTATTGGGATTATCGGTGCCACATCAACTCCCTACTTAAGTCAATTTTTAGCCGGAGGGTACCTAACAACTACCAACGACAAGATAGTGAGGACCTTGCGGAAAGCCCAAGCCTACAGTCTTAACGGGAAGGAGAATTCTGTTTGGGGAGTACACTGTGAACCTGAGCTTTTAGTTCTTTTTAAAGGAGGAAGTTACGTTACTCGTGATTCTTCCTTTGACGAAAAATTCAATCTCCCTCAAATGGTAAACATAAACGGTTTTGCCGATGTTTCTTTCCAAAAAGGGCGCGGAGAACCTTCAGGGACACTGACGATTACTCTTTCCTCCCTCGGTGAGCAAAAAACAGTTACCATCAATACGGAAGGTGCAATCGATGTTCAATAAGAACCTTTCGCTACGCTCAAGAACCTTGTTTTCTCGCAGGCTCAAAAATAAAAGAGGTTTTTCTGTACTGGAAATAGTTTTGGCGATGGGGCTTTTCACGATTATTGCTGGAGGAGCAGCGGGGGTGGTGATCCAAGCGTTTTCCTCAACAAGGTTAGGGGAGGAGGAAACAAAAGCAACTTTTTTAGCAAGTGAGGGATTGGAGGCAGTAAGAGCAATCCAAGAGAGAGACTTTTGGGCTTTGGTAGCAGGGACGCATGGCTTAGATAGTTCAACTGGAAAGTGGGAGCTTTCTGGTACCCAAAACACCTTTGGGAAATACACTCGAAAGATCGTCATCTCCAACATTTACCGTGACGCAAGCGGCAATATTGTTACAAGCGGCGGGATCTTGGATCTTTATACTAAAAGGGTTGAGGCAGTGGTAACCTGGGATTTTACCCCCACCCGCCATAATACTGTTCGACTCCCGACCTACTTTACCTACTGGGAATCAGCGCTTTGTGTTTGGGATTCGGGACAAGTGGTGGCCACCCTCGATCTTCCCGGTACAGGTGATGGGACAGCTGTTTTGGTGGTTGAAGACCGCGCTTACGTTACCACAATGCGCAACGCAGTTACCTCAGGCGAGTTCTTCATTCTTGATATCACCAACCCTCTTTCCCCCACTGTTTTGGGGAAACTCAGGATAGGTGATCATGTCAACGATCTGGCTGTTTCTGGAAATTATGCCTTCCTCACCACCTCTAAGGTGGATGAGGAGTTGATTGTTGTTAATGTCAGCAACCCCTCCTCCCCCACTAAAGTTTCTTCTTTTGATATTCCAGAGACTAGCCAGGCGAACGATGTTTCCGTGGAAGGAAATTACGCCTATGTCGTTACCCAAGCAGCAACCAACGGTCCTGAACTCTACATCTTTGATATAAGCAATCCTCCTTCTCCAGCATTGGTTGGAAGTTTGGAGGTTGGCAACCATGTCTACGGCATTACCGTCAAGGATCAACGTGCCTACCTTGCCAACGCTAGGTCTGATAAGGAGTTGATTATCGTTGATGCCTCAAATCCTCAAGCACCGCAAGAGCTTGGTGCTTACAATATTCCTAGCGCTGGAGCACCTGGACAGGCGGTAGATATCATAAGAGCGGGTGTAGCTTATCTTGTTACCAGGGATAATGTTGGTGCTATCCCGGAGTTTTATCTTCTTGCCGTTGCTGATCCGGCAAATATCAGTCTTATTGGATCGTATGATGTGAGTGATCGGGCAAACAATGTTGGAGCAGGAGTAGGGTTTGCCCTTTTGGCAACTCAAAAAGACGATGAAGAATTTATGATTCTTGACCTCTCTAATCCGTCAAGCCCCAGCAAGGTCTTTTCTGCTGACCTGAACGGTGATGCTGGCGGGGTTTCCCTGCTGGAAGATAAGTGTGTGGCGTTTTTTGTCACCGCTGATGACGACGCCGAGTTTCAAGTTGTTCAACCATGAAATTGGTTAACGGTTATTCGGTTATTCGGTTATTTGGTTATACTAAACAACCAAACGGCTTCATCCGCCAGAGGCGGACAAAGTTCCTGAGCGGAGCGAAGGGCTTTACATTAATCGAACTTCTCCTCTATATGGGATTAGTTGCCATTTTTTTGACAGCGACGGTTTATTTCGCCTGGGATGTGGTTTTGGGCAATGTTAAGGCGGGGGTTCATCAGGAGGTTCAAGAAAACCTTCGTTTCGCGAGCCATAAGGTCCAAGTTGAGGTTAGAAACGCAGTAAATATTAATACAGCTGAGTCAAACTTTGGAATTAATTTAGCCCCCAATCCAGGGGCAAAGCTCTCGCTTGCCGGGCCTGCCCCTTACTATCCAGCGGAATTCCGAATAGACCAAGGAGCTTTACAACTTAAGCGAGGGGTGGGAAGTTGGATCGCCCTAACAGGCCGCTTGGTTGAGGTAACTAACCTCACTTTCACTAACCTTACCGATGAAAACTCCGAAGTGGTGCAGTTTATCCTCACTGTTCGCCACCGGAATCCGTCAGGAAGATCAGAATGGGCGAAGGAGGCAAGTTTTGAAACAAGTGTGCAAATTAGAAAGTAACTAGTAATTAAGTAAGTAGTAATTAGGATTTAGGAGTAAAAAATGCGAAGTGTAAGTTACTCAATAACTCAATTACTCAATAGCTCAATTACTCCCGCGAAGCGGGGGTATATCGCCCTTGTTAGTTTTCTGATTATTTCGGCGGTGGTTTTAGTTATCGGTGTTACCCTTGCGATTCTGGGAGTCTCCGAAGCCCAGATGGGGCTTGCCGAAAAGCGTGGGCACTTCGCCCTTGCCCTTGCTGAGGGTTGTGCCGAGGATGCCCTTCTTTCCTCATACTATGATGGAAGCTACACGGGAGGAACAGAAAATTATCCGGAGGGCTCTTGTGTAGTTGGGGTGGCGAAAGATGGCAATAACTGGACAATAACCACAACCGCTACCGCTTCTGGACATACGAAGAAGATTGAAGTTAAAATAAACCGTGGAAATGAAATCAGCATTCTTAGTTGGAAAGAGGTGGAGTAGTTGTCTGGTGGTTTAGTGGTTCGGTTATTCGGTGATCTAGTGATTCGGTCTTCAATAACCAAACAACCAGACAACCGAACAACCAAAAAACCAAATGCTTTTCTTCGATATCTCCGATACATCAATTGAGGCGATTCGCCTCTCCAAGAGTTTTCTTACTGGAGAGGCGGTGACAGCTTTCAACCGTAGCGAATTTAAAAATGGCCCAATAGAGGAAGGGGAGATTAAAGACAAAAATGCCCTAAAAAAGATCGTCGTTGATCTTCTAAAAAACGCAAAACCCAAGCCAATGAAAGATAGGGAATGTGCCTTTACCCTCCCTGACAAACGCGTTTACACCCACCGCTTTGCGCTTTCTCAAAAGCACGACAGCCAAACTGTTTTTAGTCTGATTAAATCTCAAGCAGAGAAACTAATTCCCCAGCCAATAGAAGAATTAACTTACAACTATCTTATTCTTGGTCAAAAGAAGGAAGGAAAAGAAGAAGGAGAGATTCTTCTAGCGGCGGTCCCAACTGTGATCATCAACGGTTATATAGAGCTTTTCAACGATCTTGGCCTTGAGCCCAAACTTGCCGTTCCGGAATCGGTTGCCGCCTATAGCTTTCTTAGTCCTTTGATAAAAGCAGGGGGAGCTGTTCTTTACCTTGATGTGGGAGAAAAGATTACTACCGCGACCTTAATGGATCAGCAAGGGGTTGTGGAAACCTTTTCCGAGCCAGTCCAAACTGATAAACTTTTCGCCCAAATAGAAAATCTGTTTGCCTTTGCCTGCACGCAGATAGGAGGATGTATCAAACAGGTGATTCTCGGTGGAGGGGGGAGTTTGACCGCTAAACCTGCTGAATTTGAATCTAAATTAAAGGTAAGTGTAATTTCAGCAGAAGAAGTGTTTAAAACCTTCAAACTTCCAATTAAAGTTAATTTTGGAGATTTATCAAAAGTAACCTTTGTTAATGTTTTGGGATTAGCACTTTTGAGCGGGCAGGAGCAACCGCTCAATCTGATCAAGACTTGACTCCCGATCTAATATTTTGCTCAAATAAGAATGTTCTCTAATCCGAAAGGGGGTGAAAGAATTTGCGAAAAGGATTTACTTTAATTGAGCTTCTCGTTGTTATCGTGATTATCGCGATTTTGGCGGCGGTTATTTTTGTGGCTCTTGATCCAGTGACAAGATTTGCCCAAGCGCGAAACTCACGACGTTGGACCGACGTCAACAGCGTCCGGACCGCAATTAATGAATACATTGTTGATAACGGTGGGGCTCTTCCGACCGGTCTTAGCTCTGGGATGTCGGAGACGCAACTTGGTACCGCAGCAAGCGGATGCGACGATTGCGGAACAGTAGCGGCTTGTGCTGATCTTTCAACACCGTTGGCTAAGTACCTTGCTTCCATCCCCCAAGATCCATCAACCGGAAGTGCTGCCGAAACCAGGTACAGCGTAAAAATTGGCTCAAACAACAGTCCTATTATCAAAGCGTGCGGCGCGGAACTTGGCGAATCTATCGAAGTCAAATAGAGAAACGTTGAATTAGTGTAAACCTAAGTTCCGATGTACGTCTTTCCTGTATACTAAGGAGGGCGTTTGTTGCTTCTTTTTTTTCCTGATATTATTGTTTTAAGGCGTTGCCGGGTCGTCTAACGGTCCGCCCTTCGGGCGAGATCTCGCCCGCCTAAAGGCGGGGCGGATAGGACAGCGTATGTATCACGTTTATGTATTAAAAAGTGTTCGGGCCAGAAAATCTTACGTTGGGGTAACAGATGATATTAAACGAAGACTGAAAGAGCATAATTCTGGAAAGATGCGCTTCACGAAAAGATATAAACCTTGGGAGTTGTTGCATTCGGAGGAATATCAAACTCTTAAGGAAGCGGGGCGTCGGGAACATTATTTGAAATCTGGAGTGGGAAGGAGATTCCTAAAGAAATTATTCAAAGATAAAATTTAGCTTTAATGGGGGGTGGTGTAACGGTAGCACGCCAGAATTTGGATCTGGAAATCTTGGTTCGAATCCAAGCCTCCCAGCCACTAAACTTTCAGTTTATCTTTGAAGGTCGCAAGACGGGAGGTAAATCGGTTAAGATATTTCACGAAATACTCCTTAAGGAATTTTCGCATCCGTTTATTGCGAATCTCATTGATCCTTTTTTGCAACGGACTAAAATCTATGATTTCATCAGGAGGAATATCAATTTCCGTCTCGATAAGCTTTTCCAGAAGCCTAAGATCTTGCCAGCGGGCTTTCTCTTGTCTCCCAATCTCCTGAGCAATCTCCACCCCCTCTTTGATGTATTCCCGAACTGCCTCACGAAGGGAAAACTTCTCAAATTTTGAGACTTGGCAAAGATTAGGCAAAACCACCCCTGCTACATCTTTAAAGTGATTGTTAAAGAAGACCTCAACCCCAAATCTTAGCTTCTCCAACCGGTTAAGATAAGGAAGGAGATCCTTCCTTAAAAATGCACGCTCGCCGGTTAAGCTTTGGGAAACAAGATAGGGGAACTTGTGGCCGATTTGGAAAGTGAAGGCGCTGCCAAACATTGAAATTTTAAGATCTTTGATCCTTTCAACGGGAGTATCCTTATTGGAATAACCCAACGTCACTCTTGCTTGTTTGCGAATGAGGGGTTTTATAAGATCTCCGACATGCCCAGGAGTAAGCGTTACAAGATCAGCATCAAAGAAGGCGACAATCTCCCCTTTGGCAGCCCTTACCCCCTCTGCTAGCGCCGCTCCCTTCCCTCTATTTTTCTCAAAATTGAGAAGTTTTATTTTTCTCCCAAACTTTTTGAGGATTTGATAGCTTTTGTCGGTTGAGGCGTCATTGATACAAATCACCTCCCCAATCAAAGGAGATCGCAAAAGTGTCTCCATCACTTTAGCAACTGTCTTCTCTTCGTTGAAAACAGGAATAATCGCCGAAACCTTAACAAACACAGAAGTTATCCTAACACACCTGATAGACTTAAAAGGATGGTAAACCGAATCGTTGCCCACCTTGATATGGATGCTTTTTATGCGGCAATTGAAGAGCGGGACAATCCTCAGTTTTCAGGAAAACCGATTGTGGTTGGAGCCGATCCTAAGGTGAGGGCCGCCCCCGAAGGGGGCGAGCTTCGCCCTACCGGGCGAGGAGTGGTCTCAACTGCCAATTATGAGGCAAGAAAATTTGGGATAAAAAGTGCAATGCCAATCTCCCAAGCTTATCACCTTGCTCCTCAGGCGATCTTTCTTCAACCGGATATCGAAAAATATCATCGTGTTTCACAGGAGATTCTTAGCCTCCTTCATTTGGAGGTTCCTTTAGTTGAGCAAGCAAGTACTGATGAGTTCTTCCTAGACCTCTCCCATCTGGGATCCTACCGCAAAGCCGCTGATCTGGCAGTTAAGCTAAAAAAACTAATTAGAGAAAAACAGAAACTCACCGCAACAGTTGGTATTGGACCCAATAAGCTTGTCGCTAAAATCGCCTCTGGGCAAAGCAAACCGGATGGATTAACTGTAGTTGTCCCTGGTGTGGTTCTTGCCTTTTTAGCTCCTTTGGATATCCAAGAGATTCCTGGAATTGGACCAAAGACAGCTCAACGCTTCTATACTAAAAAGATAAAAACAGTTTCTGATCTGCGGAGGTTAACAAAAGAAGAATTAAGAGAGATTATTGGGTCGTTTGGTAGTATCCTTTCTGACCTCGCACGCGGCAAGGATGATACCCCAGTTGGAGAGATACAACCGATAAAATCAGTTGGAAAACAGATCACTTTCGAAAAAGACACTGCCGATCCCAACCTTATCGCCAAAGCTCTTCTTGATCTTTCTTCTGAGGTGTGGGAGGAGGTTATTGCCAGTAAATTAAGGTTTGAGACGGTTACCGTCACCGTCCGTTACCAAAACTTTGAAACTCACACCAAAGCCGAAACAGCGAAGGGGGGAATAACAGAGCTTGCACAGTTTAAAAAGATTGCCCTCAAGCTCCTTCTTCCATTTCTCAACCGCAAAAGAGAGGTTCGACTTGTTGGCGTTCGTCTTTCACGTTAGATTTCTCTGTGATAAAATATAAAGGAGGAATAAAAATGAGACGGCTGATCCTGGTAGCCATCCTTCTTGCGCTGGTTTTGGCACCGCTGGAGATGACAGGGGTGATTAAAAAGGGTACGGCACAGCTTGGCGAGGTGGTTTCAAGCAAGGAGGTGCAGGCGCTGGTTGTGAAAATCAAAACAGAACTCCCTAGCTTAGGAGCAAGGATCACAAAAGCACTGCGGGGATTGTTTCCGCAATTTGAGATAAAGGTCAAGGAAGTGAGATAGATTTGCTGGAGCGTTGGATCCGCGGGCGGGTGGTGAAATGGCAGACACGCGAGACTTAAGATCTCGTGCTTGTTGAAAGCGTGAGGGTTCGAATCCCTCTCCGCCCACCATCCTCCTTCGCTAAAGCTTCGGAAGGATGCCCCTCGAAGCTTTGGCGCAGTGGGGCAAACGGGGATTAGCTCAGTTTCCACCAGACCTGCCTGCCGGCAAGGCAGGGGCGATCCGCCTTTGGCGGAGGCTAAGAGCAGTCCTATAACAATTCCGGGGTGGACGGCTCGCCTAGCGGCGAACCTAGCATCCCGCCTCACTAACGTTCGTCGGGGTGTAGTTCATCGGTAGAACGCTCGGTTTGGGACCGAGAAGTAGTGGGTTCAATTCCCTCCACCCCGACCAAAATTTAGTCGGAAGGTCCGCGGTTTCCACCAAAGGTGGATCTGCCTTTGGCATGACAAGTCCGCGATCCCCGACCAGATATAACCTCCATTCCTTTTGAGCTTTAGTGTAGATTAAGAGTGAAAAAGTGCTAAGGGAAATTAAGCCACTCTGGTCGTTGTCAGAAAAAGAAGTCCTTAAGCATCTCTCTACTAGACCATCAGGTCTGTCAAGTGTTGAGGCGCAGGAACGATTGCGACAGCACGGGCCAAATAAGGTCTTAGGCAAAGAACAAAGATCTGTTCTTTCAGTCCTCATCTTCCAGTTTCAAAATTGGCTAATTATTACCCTTCTTTTGGCCACGGCTATTTCTTATTTGCTAGGAGAAAGGCTTGATGCGGCGGTGATCTTCTCCCTCGTTATCCTGAGTGTCTTTCTTGGATTTTTCCAAGAATATCGAGCCGAAAAAGCCTTGGCAAAGTTAAAAAAATACATCACCCACAAAGCACATGCCCTAAGAGATGGGCGTTGGATCAGACTTAATAGTCAGGATTTGGTAGGCGGGGATATAGTGTCCCTTCAACTCGGCAATCGCGTTCCGGCAGATATTCGGCTGCTCTCCTGTAATGGCTTAATGATAGATGAGGCAGTATTAACGGGTGAATCATTTCCAGTTCTTAAGAAAAGTGGGAGTGTTAGCAAGGAGTATACCCAACCACAGAAGCTATCCAATATGGCTTTCATGGGTACCTTTGTCAGTGCGGGAATTGGGCAAGGGGTAGTGACTGCTATAGGAGATCAAACCTTTTTGGGAAAGACAGTAAAAATATTAGAAGAAAAAGCTCCTCCCTCTGACTTCCAAAAGGAAACAAGGAAATTTAGCGCCTTCCTGTTCCGAGTGACTCTTATTATGGCGTTATTTGTTTTTTCCTCAAACGCAATTTTGGGGAAAGGGATTCTTACCTCGCTTTTGTTTGCTTTAGCTTTAGCTGTGGGGATTACCCCAGAGCTTTTACCAGTGATCACAACGGTTACTTTGTCACAAGGAGCCCTGCGGATGGCGAAAAGAAAGGTGGTCGTAAAGCGCTTGATATCAATTGAGGATCTTGGAAACATTGATACGCTGTGTACCGACAAAACCGGGGTTCTAACAGAGGGAATTTTTTCTTTGGTTGACAGTTTAGATCTAGATGGCAAAAGTAACCAAGAAATTCTCCTTGATGCTCTTCTTTGTTCAAGCTGGTTTGGGGATAGAGTAAGGGGTGCGGCATCAAGCCCCATCGATATAGCGATCTGGGAGAGCAGAAAAGCCACGAAGTTAAAAGAAAAGGTAAGGGAATGCCACTTTGTGGCACGAAACGAATTTGACTCTGTGCGAAAAAGAAATAGTGTGGTTGTGAGAAGCAAGGAGGATACGTGGATGATCGTTAAGGGAGCAACAGAGAGTGTTCTGGACGCTAGCACTCAAGTTATGAGGAAAGGGAGGAGAGTAAGAATTGATAACTTCACCAGAGAAAGCATTCTTCATGAAGTTAGGAAGATGGAGGAATCAGGTTACCGTGTTATGGCCTTAGCGAAAAGGAAACTTCAGCCAGCAGAGTCCACCCCTCAAGAAGAAAACTTAATCTTTGAAGGTTACTTACTTTTTAGTGATCCAGTTAAAAAGACGGCAATGGAGTCCCTACAGTTTCTCGAGAGACTAGGTGTGGGGATTAAGGTCATAAGTGGGGATAGTCCCACCGTAGTAAAGAAGGTAGCAAAAGAAACTGGTCTGCTAGCGAGTGGTTCGGAAGTGATCACAGGCGATATTTTGGCAAAGTTAAAAAGGGGAGAATTTGAGGAAGTTGTTAAAAGATACAACTTATTTGGCCGCGTTACTCCAGATCAAAAGCACCAAATTGTGGTTAGCCTCACCAAAGAGGGCCACATCGTTGGGTTCTTGGGGGACGGGGTAAATGACGCTCCTGCCCTAAAGGCGGCTGATGTAGGAATTGCAGTTGATACAGGTACAGAGATCGCTAAAGAAGCCGCGGACATTGTCCTTCTTAAGAAAGATTTGACAGTTTTGGCCAAAGGGATTGAGACAGGAAGGAAAACATTTGGAAACATTACCAAATACATTCTCAATACCATTAGCGCCAATTACGGGAATATGTTTACTGTAATGCTTTCCTCTTTGTTTTTACGCTTTATCCCCTTGCTACCCTCTCAAATTTTACTTAACAACTTCATTAGCGATATTCCCTTATTGACCATTGTAACCGACAATGTTGATCGGGGGTTTATTAGAAAGCCGGGGCGTTGGGATATTCAGATGATTGCACGGTTTATGGTTTACTTTGGACTTCTTAGCTCCTTTTTTGATTTATCTTTGATCCTTCCCCTTCTTGTCCTCTGGAAACTTGACCCTTCTGTCTTTCGTACTGCTTGGTTTGTTGAATCTGCACTTTCTGAAATGATCGTAACTTTTGCGATTCGGACACGCCTTCCGTTTTACAGAAGTGCTCCCAGCAGGTGGCTCCTTGCCGCGAGCGTGTTTTCCAGTCTTGCAGTTGTGGGATTACCGTTTTTGAAAATTGGCCACTCCTTATTTGCGTTTACCCTCTTACCCCCTTTGGTATGGGTTTGGATTGTTTGCGTGCTTACCTCATACTTTGGAGCAATAGAGTTTGTTAAGAAAAGGTTTTTTGCCGAGTCGGAGGTTCAAGTCCGCGGTTCAAGTCCGCGATCCCCGACTATCATTTCAAACTGATGCCACAAGTAAGAAAGATCCCTGGTAGTAATCTTCCAACCGACTTCCGCAATCAGAACCTCCTATTTATTGACCTAGAAACAACAGGGCTTGATCCAACTCGCCATGAAATTATTGAGATAGGAGCCATCCTTGTAAGCGGAAAAACCTTAAAGATTGAAAAAGAATACCAAACAAGAGTTAAGCCGGAGCATCCCGAAACGGCAGATAAAAAAGCGCTAAAACTTTCTGGTCTTTCTCCTACCTCTTGGAAGAAAGCAAAGCCACTAATTCAGGTTCTTAAAGAGTTAAATAAGCTTGCACCCGGAGCAATGCTGGTTGGCCACAACATCACCTTCGACTGGACTTTCTTGGAGATTGCTTACCGAAACGCCGGTATCTCTTGGACCTTTGATTACCATCGACTTGATGTTTTATCCATCGCTTATGCCTATGCCCTAAACGATCCCAAGATCAAAAGACTACGACTTCAAGCTCTGGCCGAGCATTTTAGTATTAAAGGAGGAAAGAAACACCGTGCCCTGGGTGATGCCCGAACGGCATATAAAATTTTCCTTAAGCTTGTCCATCCATAACTCTTGCACAACTCAAGCACCTTTTCTTTCCCAAATAATTGAGATAAAATAGAGGCGAGCGGGATTAGTTGAGTGGCTCAACGTCAGCTTTCCAAGCTGAAGAGACGGGTTCGACTCCCGTATCCCGCTCCACCTCTCCGCCTCGGGCGGATCGGTGTAAACTCCTAACCCGTTGCCGCTAAAAGATTGGGTAAAGAGATAATCCCCTCCTTAACCTTTTCCAATCCGTCTTCGAACATAGAGGTGTAACCTTCTTTTCTGGCTTGATCAACAATCTTGCTCACAGGAGCGTTAGCCAAGATGAGTTCCTTTATGGGCTCCGAGACCTTAAACACCTCAAAGATACCTACCCTTCCCTTGTGCCCCGACCCTTGGCAAGCCTCACAACCCCTCCCCTCGTAAACCTTTAGCTTGCTTATATCAATGCCGTATTCTGCTTTAACCAGAGCGACATCTTCACGGTGGGGCTCCATTTTGGTTCTGCAATTTGGGCAGATCCTTCGTACCAATCTCTTACCGACAACAACACTTAAAGTGGCAGCGATAAGGTATGGCCTGCTTCCCAGATCCCTCAATCTTGTAATTGTTTCGGGGGCGCTGTTGGCATGGACAGAAGAAAGGAGGAGCTGACCAGTTAAGGCAGCGTCAACGGCGATTGCAACCGTCTCCCTATCGCGAATTTCGCCAACAAAGATGATATTGGGGTCATGGCGGAGAATCGCCTTTAAACCAAGGGCAAAATCTAATCCCGCAGCGTAATCAACTTGCATCTGCCTCACCCCGGGAATAACATATTCAATCGGATCTTCAATGGTACAGATGTTAACCTCTTCCTTGTTTATCTGCTCGATCATAAGATAGAGGGTGGTTGTTTTTCCCGAGCTGGTTGGACCTGAGACTAAGATCATCCCATGAGGTTGTTTGAGCGCTCTTTCGATAACCTCTAAATCCCGCTTTCGTAGCTCCAGATCTCTTAAGGACTTTGGCCGGGCGATGTCAGCTAAAAGTCTTAGAGTTGCATCCTCCCCAAGACGGGTTGGCATTACCGAAACACGAATCACAACATCTTGGCCTTGGTATTTAACGTCAAACCTTCCATCTTGGGGGAGGGGACTGCCAAGCCGCATATGGGTAATGTATTTAAGCCTTGAGATAAGGCCATCAGAGATGTTTGGAGGCAACTCAACCACCAACCTTAATACTCCATCGATTCGAAACTTCACAACTGCTCTTAGCTCGCCAAGATTTTGGAAATGAATATCTGAAGCATTGAAGGAAAGCGCCGTATCAATTAATGACTCAAGAAGTACAGCCGTTTCTTTCTCTGCGCTTCCCAAAGGTTTGCCACCACGAAAAGCGTTCTTGGTTGCTGTTTGCAGCTCTAAAGTAAAATAAGGTGAAGCCTGATCTTCCAACCTCCACTCCATTGACAAGAGCAGTTTAACATTTCACGAGCCAGGCGAGCGAAATGGAAGATGCTGCGGGCCTCGTCCGCAGGAATTCACAAATTACCAAAACTGCGTTAAAATAAGCATAGAGCTTGTTTTCTCGCAGAGCTCGAAAATAGATGAGGATGCCCCTGTAGCTTAATGGATACCTGCCTGCCGGCAGGCAGGGAGCAGCTCCCTTCGACGCGATATCTGTTAGGCCTCCGTAGCTCAACGGATAGAGCAGCGCCCTTCTAAGGCGAAGATTGCAGGTTCAAATCCTGCCGGAGGCACCAGATATCACTATCCGCCAGAGGCGGACAAGGTTGTGAGCGAAGCGAACGCCTTATTTCCGAAGGAAACGGGTGTGAGCGAAGCGAACGCCTTATTTCCGAAGGAAACGGGTGTGAGCGAAGCGAACGCCTTACTCCCGCCAAAGGCGGGATAAGGAGAAGATTGTAGGTTCGAATCCTGCCAGGGGCACCACCGCTTCTTGACTTCCAAACCGATTTATCCTATAATAGCAAATAGTATCGGAATCGTAGTACTCTGATAACCCTACCACGAGGGACTCGTGGTTATTTGAACCCTGAAAGGAGGGAACGAAAATGTCGACTTGCAAAAAGTGCAATGACACCGGGGTAATCGAGACTGGGAACAACGACCTTCCGTGTGATTGCCCTGCAGGAGCGAAAGCCCTATTCAATATAGCGGGCGTAGAAGGTCCGGTAACAGGCGAAGAGTTCCGGCGTCATTTCATGAACAATTGTCCAGAGCCTATAGGGTGGCCATGGCGCGGCACTAGACCAGCCTTGAGCTTACCAGGCAGAAAGAAGTGATCATTAGATCATTCGTTTCTAGCCACCGATTTTCTCACAGGAGCGGTGGCTTTTCTTTTTAATTTCAAAGAATTTACCGACAAAGGCAGCGAAATTTGAATCATCCTCGCACTTAAACTAAAATATCCCTGCAAATGAGCATTAAAGAAGAAACACTCCAAATTGACGGAATCCCCTTAACCTATACCTGCTTAGGTGAAGGCGAAAAGCCTCTGATTATCATCCAGGGTTGGAAAAACTGGTGGGAGACGTTTACCAAAGAGATCCTTCTTAATGAAATTAAACAGGCTAACCTTCAGGTTTTTGCCTTTGACACACCTCAATGGGATACAAGCAAAGGTTATTTCAACACCTTGGAAAAATTCTGTGCTCTTATTGCCGGGGCTCTCGATCGTTTGGATCTTCCTAAAGTAAGTATCTGTGGGCAGTCTCGGGGGGCAGTTCTTGCTCCTCTTTTTGCAGCGAGGTATCCGGATAGGGTAGAAAAGATTGTCCTCGCCTCACCTCCGGTTACGCTCTTAAGGAGAAAACGAGGAAGAACTTTAGCAAGACATCTTGTTGCGTTTACTCGTGGGACCCCACCCCTTTTCTGGTTAGTTAATACCGCACAAAAGAATTACTGGTACAACCTGTGGGGAGCAAAATTAATCGCCCTTTACAAATTTGACAGAAATCTATTCGAAAGCCATATCTATCCCGCCTCACTCCAGTGTAACCTCCGGCTTAGTCTTCTTAATGATGAAAGTACCCTTGATGTAGATTGGGAAAATGTTTTGTCTAAGGTTTCGGCTGAATCAGCGATTATCACCGGGGAGCTTGACCCTACCTCCAGAGTCTCTGATTGCAAAGCGTTACAGAGTCTCTTACCTAACGCCAAGCTTTTTGTCATCCCCAAAACACGCCACGGGATAATGATGGAAAAACCTCGCGAATTTGCTAAACTTATAGTGGACTTTGTCGCGTAGCGAGAAAGCAAGGAGCGAAGCGACGCTACATTGTCGCGTAGCGAGAAAGGAGTCGTTCGTGGTGCTCGTAGCTCAAGGGTAGAGCGCTTGCCTGTGGAGCAAGCGGTTGCCGGTTCGAGTCCGGTCGAGCACCCCATTTAATTATGTGTGCTATTCACGTTAAAAATCTAAAAAAATACTTTGGAGAAACCCGCGCCGTTGACGGCATCTCATTTGAAATTAAAGAAGGGGAAATCTTTGGGTATCTTGGGCCAAATGGGGCAGGGAAGACCACCACCATCCGCTGTATGATGGACTTTTTGCGGCCAGATGAAGGTATGATAGAGATCTTAGGTCTTGATGCCCAAGCCCAATCGGCAAAGTTGAAACAAGAGATCGGATTTTTATCGGAAGAAGATAATCTCTACCAAGATTGGACAGGGCAGGAGCATATCAACCTGATCAAAAGGATCCGCGGTGGTAAAACCCGCGAATCTGAATTAATCACGAAGCTTGACTTCGACCCAAACAAGAAAGTTAAAACCCTCTCCTCAGGAAATAAGCAAAAGCTGGGATTGATCCTTGCCCTGATGCATCAACCAAAGGTTTTGATCCTTGATGAGCCAACAAAAGGGCTTGATCCCTTACTACAACACACAGTCCACGAGATTCTCCAAACCGAAGTTAAGGAGAGAAACACAAGCATCTTTATGTCCTCCCATAATCTCTCCGAAGTAGAAAAGACCTGTGACCGTGTTTGTGTTCTTAAAGCAGGTAAGGTTGTGGCAATTGAGAGTATTAGCGATATCAAAAAGAAGAAGCTGTATACAATCTACATCTACTTTGATGGAGAGGTTCCTGAAAGAAAGAAGTTAGCTGCCCTTGATGTTGAAATCATTAAAGAGCTCTCAAACGGGCTTGTCCTAAGTGTCAGAGGTGAGATAAAACCGGTGCTTGCAAAGTTAAGTAAATTAAACCTGAAAGATCTCGAGATTACCCATGCAAGTTTGGAAGAGGTTTTTATGGAATTTTACATTTGAGCGTAGCGAGAATGGAAGATGTCACATGACGCTTCATAAGTAGCTATGTTGGCTTTGGTAACAAGGGTGATTAAAGATAACCGAACATTTTTTATTGCGAATGCCTTTATCTGGGTACTTTTTATCTGGATGTACGTTGCCTTTTTCCCCTCGGTGTCGGAAAACGCTGCTCAACTTCAGGAAGCATTCAAAAGTTACCCCGAGTCCTTCTTTAAGGCTTTCAGTATCAACATGGATGTTATGTTCACCAATTTAGAAGGTTTTTTATCGATCGAATACTACAGCATTGTTTGGCCCATCCTGATGGTTATTTTTGTCTTAACGTATGGAAGCTTCACTATTGCGGGAGAAATTGACCGAGGCACAATTGAGGTTCTGTTAGCCCAACCAATATCGCGGACTAAAATCTACTGGGCAAAATATTTAGCCGGAGTTATTCTTATCCTCGCCTTCGTTTTTCTTTCCAACTTTTCCGTTGTTCCTTTCACTATGCTTTACCATGTAAAGTTTCAGTGGCAAGCTCTTCTTACCATTTCCGCCTTAGGATTTCTTTTTTCCCTTTCGGTTTTTAGTGTCACCACCATGCTTTCCAGTTTGTTTTCTTCTCGAGCAAAGGCTGCCTCGCTTGCGGGCGGAGTGCTGATTGTTATGTACGTCCTTAACATAATTTCAAAATTTAAGGTGTCGGTGGATAATCTTAAATACCTCTCTTTCTTCCATTATTTTGATCATAGTGCGGCTTTGATTGATAATCACATCAGCGCTCTTGCGGTTGCAGTGTTTCTTGGGGTGAGTTTGACCTGCACTCTGGCTGGATTAATAGCATTTATAAAAAGGGATATTGCAACATAAAGCCTCCCTCACCGTAAAGCTCCTAAAGCCCCTTGCTCAGGAGAAGAACTTCTGATACTCTTAATTATAGTTTCCTATCTAACTGCGCCCGTAGCTTAATGGATAGAGCGTGTGGCTTCGGACCACAAGGTTGGGGGTTCAAGTCCCTTCGGGCGCACCACCCTTCGCCAAAGGCTTCGGAGTAGCAGGCCATGGGTCGCTAGCTTAATGGCAGAGCAACCGGCTCTTAACCGGTAGGTTCAGGGTTCGAATCCCTGGCGACCCACCAAAGGGCGCGTGGCGAAACTGGTATACGCATACGGTTTACTTTGCGTGCGGGTGTGGCGGAATGGCAGACGCGCATGGTTTAGGACCATGTATCCGTAAAGGATGTGGGGGTTCAAGTCCCTCCACCCGCACCAAAGCTAGTGACCTGCATCACGTCGAACCGTATCCCGCAAGGGTTGGAGGTTCAAATCCTCCCGTGCCCACCAGCCTTCACTAAAGTTTCGGCTGGCAGGCCACCCCGTCAAACAAAGTACTACTTGTTTCGTCCACCTTAGGCTTAACTGCATGTCCGCTCTTGACATTTCTCCATAGTTTCTATTAAAAAGGGGAAGCTGATAATATTGCGGGAGGAGGTGAGTAATTGATGGAGGATAATGTCTGCAAAGAATGCGGTTACGAAGGACCAGAGAGTCCAGGTGAGGGAAAATGCCCTGCTTGCGGAGGGGAGATAGTTTCTGCCGAGGAGATAGAAGAAGGTGGTGAAGAGGGATTCGGTAAAGAAGAGCACGAAGAGAAAGAACATGAAAAAGAGCTTGAAGAAGATGAGGAATTTTAAGAGGAGGTTGGGGAAGTGAAAATTGAAGTAAAACGCAACTTTGGAGAAGTTACCCTCACCATTACTATCTCCACCCAGAAAGTTACCGAAACCTTCACTAAAATCAAAAAAGAAGCCCTGAGAGAGGTTTCCGCTCCCGGTTTTCGCAAAGGCAAGGTGCCTACCAGGATCGGCGAAAAACAGCTCTCGGAAGATTCTTTAGCGGAGGTACTTTTTAACAAGCTTATCCCCCCTGCTTATACAGCCGCAATCGAGAAAGAGGATATAAAACCGATCATCCCCCCTCAGCTTAAAATCCTCTCCTACAGAAAGGATACCGATCTTGTGTTTGAAGCAAAGACCGCAGAGAGACCAAAAATCAATCTGAAAGATTACAAGACATCTCTTAAAAAACTTAAAGGGAAGCTTATTTATGAGCCCGAAGGCAAACCCCTCAAAGGAGGGGAGAAGGTTACCGCGGGACAAGTTCTGGAAAAGCTTCGAGAAACGGTGGAGCTTACGATACCTCCAATTTTGATCGAGCAAGAGGTACAACGGATGCTTTCCTCATTAATTGATCAGACGCAAAAACTTGGTATCACCGTTGAGCAGTACCTTCTGTCCCAAGGTAAAACAGCAGAACAGCTGAAAAAAGAATATCAGGAGATAGCCGAAAGAAATCTAAAAGATGAATTCATTGTGAGCGAAATCACCATTAGGGAAAAGGTGGAAATTACACCCCAAGAGGTTGAAGAAGCAATCGCTGCCGCTCCAGATGAAAAAACGAAAGAAACCTTTCATCAAGAGGCAGGACGGCGTTATATCGAAGATATCTTGCGTAAGCGAAAAACACTTGAGTTTCTTATCAAAATTTCTGAAGAAAAATAGTTGACCTGCCTTCGCTAAACCTGCCTGCCGGCGAGGCAGGGCTTCGGCGGGCAAGTAGTTGATTGTTGATGGTTGATTGTTTACAATTATGACCGTAGCGAATAATTGCTAACGAGTGGAGCAAGCGTCTAGGAGATGTAGAAACTATGGCTGGATATCCCGTTCCATTTGTCGTTGAACAAACCTCAAGGGGAGAACGCGTATTTGACATTTTCTCCCGCCTCTTGGAAGAGCGGATTGTTTTTGTCTCCGGTCCCATTACCGATGAGGTTGCCAATGCAATAATTGCTCAACTTCTTCTTCTTCAGCAAAAAGATCCCAACAAGGAAATTAAAATGTACATTAACTCCCCAGGAGGATCGGCGTATGCCGCTTTTGCAATCTACGACACAATGCAGCACCTCAAAGCTCCATTAAGTACAATTGCAGTAGGAACAACTGCTTCTGCAGCAACAGCGCTTCTTGCATCAGGAAATAAGGGAAGAAGATATGCGCTCCCGCATTCCGTGATCCATATCCACCAACCGGTGGGAGAGATAGGTGGTCAGGCAACCGATATTGAAATTTCTGCAAAAGAGATATTAAGGCTAAAAGATCTTTACGCGGAAACTCTTGCGAAACACACTGGTCAGTCAAAGGCAAAAATCGTCAAGGATATTGACCGCGATCTTTATATGACCTCTGAAGAGGCCAAAAAGTACGGTATTATCGATAAGATAATCAAATAATATGATAATACCGTCATCTGAGCGATAGTTCGCTTTGCGCTCTATAGCAATCAGATCGCCCGCCTTGGGCGGGCTCAAGAACCTTGTTTTCTCGCAAGCTCGAAAATAACTCATTTGCCATTTTGCTGCCTTCCCGTTATCATTTAATTAAAGCGCGCGTAGCTCAGTTGGTTTAGAGCGTTCGCTTGACGTGCGAAAGGTCCCTGGTTCGAATCCAGGCGCGCGCACCAGGCCAAAAAAAGGGGTGACTGATCAAGACATCAATCACCCGTATGAACTATCTTAACAACCTTCGGAGCCGACCAATAATGCCCGGCGGTCCCATTGCCTTGGCATAAAAGTCAAGCTTGTCAGTAGCCTCTCTATGAACCTCATCGGCCGGCATATCAGTCAAAAGTTCTAGCCCCTCATCAACGGTTCCGATCGCCCAGATGTGGAACTCTCCCCGAGCTACGGCTTCGATGACATCCTTTCGCAACATAAGGTTTGCAACATTAGCCGTGGGGATGATCACTCCCTGCTCATCCGCTGAGCCTTTGATACGGCAGGTATCGAAGAATCCTTCGATCTTTTCAGTAATCCCGCCAGCCGGTTGGATCTGACCGTATTGGTTCACCGAACCGGTGACGGCGATCCCTTGCTTCAGAGGAACGCCTGAAAGGCTGGAGATTAAAGCAAAGAGCTCCGCTGCCGAAGCGCTATCACCCTCGACTAACCCGTAGGTTTGCTCAAAAGTGAGGCTTGCGGAGAGAGAAAGTGGTGCTTCTTGAGCATATTTTCCACCGAGGTAGCCGGAAAGGATCAGGACTCCTTTGGAATGAATCGGCCCCCCCATCTTCACCTCTCGAAGAATGTCAACGACACCCTCCTGCCCGGCAAAGGTTTGAGCAGTGATGCGCTGAGGAACGCCAAATTGATACTCCTCATCAACAGCATTAATCGCCAGACCATTTACCTGCCCAATCTCTTCACCATCAACATCAATGAGGAGGGTCCCCTCGGCTATCCTTTCTCGGATCTTCTCCTCGATGTAATTAAGCCGATAAACTCGGGCTCCAAGGGCTCGATGAACATCTTCAACCACAACATAAGGATGGCCGCGTTGATTCGCAACGAAGCTTGCCTCCTGAAGAAGGTCATTGATAAGACCGAAGCGGAGGCTGAGCTTCCTTTGATCCCCGGCTAACCGAGAGCCGTACTCCGCCACCTCGGCAGTGGCTTCTCGATCAAAGGGGAGGATCCCCGCCTGCTCCTGGCGAATCCTGATAAAGTCGGCGTAATCTCGCTCCGTTCTTGGAGTCCGTTCCATCTCAATTTCGAATTCAGCCCGGATCTTAAAGAGATCTTTGAACTCGGGATCGGCCTCCGCCAGGAGCCCAAAAAGCAGCGGCTCCCCAAGGAGGATAACCTTTACATTGAGAGGGATCGGTTCAGGCTTCAAACTTCTTGTTTGGAAAAGACTATACTCCGCTCCGATAGGTTCGATGCAGAGCTCCCCGGTTTTAAGTGCCCGTTTTAGAGCATCATAGGCAAATGCTTGGCGCAGGAGATCAAGCACCTCAAGAATAAGAAACCCTCCGTTTGCACGGTGAAATGCCCCCGGTCTAACATGCGTGTGGTCAGTCTCCCAAGTGCCGTAACGGAAGATGTGCTCGATGGAACCGACTAAATTGGAGTAAGTAGGATGGGACTCGAACACAACTGGGGCACCAGAGGTCTCAGTGTGATCAACGAGAACATTAATCTCGTATCTGTACTGGAGGGTGTCAGACTCCTTCTCCATGAAGATCTTGTATCGTCCAAAGATCCGCGGAAGAAGATCGGGTTCCCTTTCCAAAAAGGCGGTATAGTTCTCGGCAATGTCACTGGCAACTTTACCGAGAAAATCTTCCACCACCGCTCCATAAGACGCCCTCAACGGCTCAAGCCGTGAGATCACCATCTGCTTGATGAGATCCCTATTTGAGGCCTCAGCTTCACGCGCCGCCTTCTGCCTGATCTCCTCACACTTCAACGCTAGTCTGAGAAATCGTTGCTGAAGCTCCGGCGGGGGGGTTTCTTCCGGGCGTTCTTCCAGTGGTAGCTCTTGATCTACCGCCAATCCTAGCCGCCCTTGACGATCTCTCTGCAAGACATAGCCAAACTGAGCTGCTTCTTCCCTAAACTCCCCCACAAGCTGCTCTATTTCCGCATTGACCTTGTCTTCGAAATCTTCAACCACCGAGGTGATTAAGGGCTTAATCTCCTGAGTAAAAGCCGCCATTTGCGCGGCAAACTTCCTCCCCTCTCCCGCAGGGAGAAAGATCACCTTCGGCATCCATGGATCGCCAAAGTTATAGACAAGGCAGGCGTCATTTGGGGTAGATCTAGTCGGTGTCAGCCTTTCAAGGATTCGCTCCACCAACGTTCTTCGCCCAACACCGGGTCGGCCAACGACATAAGCGTTGAAACCGGGTGCTTCAACTCCTAACGCGCGCTCTATCGCCTCCCGAGCCCTGTCCTGGTTGATGATCATCCCCAACTCAGGAGAAGGAAGCTCATCAGTTGTTTGAAACGGAAAACTATCTGGGTCACAAACTCGACGCAGTTGCTCTACTTGAAGTTCTCTCATCTCTCCCCTCCAATTGGTTGTTAAGCTACACTACTTGACACTGATTATAGGGTACAACGAGATTGAAGAAATTGCAAGTTGGATGTTTTCTTTTAGCCCAAATCTTGTTTCTGTTATCATTATCGCGTGACAAGGATAAGCAACAAACAAACAGCAACAAGTAAAAAATTAGAGACGATACGGCACTCCGCGGCACATGTTTTGGCGATGGTAGTTATAAAGTTGTACCCTGGTGCAAAACCCACGATCGGTCCCACCATCAAAGAGGGGTTCTACTATGATTTCTCCTTACCAAAACCGATTTCTGAGGAAGATCTACCTAAGATTGAAGAGGAGATAAAAAAGATCATCGCCGCAAAACTCTCCTTCAAAAGGACCTTTCTTACCCGTGCTGAGGCAAGAAAGTACTACCGAGATAATCCTTTTAAACTTGAGCTTATTAGTGATATTGAGGGAGAAAAGATCTCCTTCTATCAAACCGGTGAATTCCTTGATCTCTGCCGTGGTCCTCACGTTTCCAATACAGGAAAGATCGGAGCTTTTAAACTTACGCACCTTGCTGGCGCTTATTGGAGAGGATCAGAGAAAAACCCGATGCTCACCCGAATTTACGGAACGGTATTTCCAACCAAAGAGAAGCTTGTCCAATATCTTAAAAAGGTTGAAGAAGCTGGTAAGAGGGATCATCGGACTTTAGGGGCAAAGCTTGATCTTTTTAGCATCAACGAGGAGGTTGGCCCAGGACTTATTCTTTGGCATCCCAAAGGAGCTTTAATTCGCACGATCCTTGAGGATTACTGGAGAGAAAAGCACAAAGCGGGAGGTTACCAATTTGTCTTCACCCCACACATCGGAAGATCAGTACTGTGGGAAAGAAGTGGCCATCTCAAGTGGTTCAAGGAAAATATGTACAGCGCCATTGATGTTGAGGGCGATGAATATTACTTGAAGCCAATGAACTGTCCTTTCCATATGATGATTTACAAAAGCCAAACAAGAAGTTACCGCGACCTGCCGCTTAGACTTGCGGAGCTTGGAACAGTTTACCGCTTTGAGCGTTCTGGTGTCCTTCACGGGATGACAAGAGTTCGTGGTTTTACTCAAGATGATGCTCACATCTTTTGCACCCCTAATCAGATAGAGGAGGAGATCACAAAAACGCTTAAATTCTGCCTAGATTTTCTTAAAGTATTTGGGCTGACACTCTCCGCCGAATTAAGTGTTAGAGATCCTACCACTCCTCAAAAATACGCGGGAAGTAATAAAGATTGGCAGATGGCCGAATCGGTGTTGATCAAAGCCCTTAAGGCGGCCAAACTTCCTTTCAAGCGAATGGAGGGGGAAGCGATCTTCTACGGGCCAAAAATTGATCTTAAAGCCTACGACGCTCTTGACCGCCCTTGGCAAACATCAACGATTCAGTTCGATTTTAACCTTCCAGAACGATTCAATTTATGCTTCATCAACGAAAGAGGAGAGAAACAAACACCGTATATGGTCCACCGCGCCCTTTATGGCTCCCTTGAGCGTTTCTTCCCGATTTTGGTTGAACACTTCGCCGGCGCTTTACCTGTCTGGCTTGCCCCTCTGCAAGTGATGATCATCCCGATCACCAAAGACGATAACCAATACGGAATGAAGGTAGAGAAGAAACTTAAGGAAATTGGACTTCGGGTAGAACTTGATAGTCGCTCGGAAACCATGCAAGCTAAGATTAGAGATGCCCAACTGCAAAAGGTTCCCTATATGCTCATTGTAGGAGAGAAGGAGAGAAAGGCGGGAACAGTTTCAGAACGTGGAAGGTCAGGCAGGGATTATGGTCAGATAGATCTAGATAAGTTCATTTCAAATATCAAAAAGGAGATCGAAAATAAGAGCCTCGGCTGAAAATAGGTAAAATGGTAAGGATTTCCTACCGCATCAATCAGAATATTAAAGCACCTGAAATCCGCCTGATCAATCAGAAAGGCAAGCAGGTAGGAGTGGTAAAGACCGCCAAAGCACTGGAGACTGCTAAAAAAGAAGGCCTAGACCTGGTCGAGGTCGCTCCTTCAGCAAAGCCACCGGTAGCAAAACTTCTTGATTTTAAGCGCTTTCTCGCTGAACAAAAGAAGGAGGAGAGGATCGCACAAAAAAGAAGTGCAAAAACGGAACTTAAGGAGTTACGGTTTAATCCCAATATTGGTGAAGCTGATCTAAATGTTCGCGTCAAACGTGCTGAAGAGTTTCTTAAAAAGAGGGATCGAGTAAAATTAACAGTTGTTTATCGCGGGAGAGAAGCTGCTCATCTTGAAGTTGGCTTGAATAAAATTAACAAGATGGTAGAACTGCTAAAAGAAGTTGCAAAGATAGTGGAAGGCCCAACCCGTCGCGGGAAAACAGTAGAAGCTTTCTTGGTTCCAAGAAAAAGAAATGCCCAAGAAAAAGACTAAAAGTACAGCTAAAAAACGCTTCCGAATTACAAAACGTGGCAAGATCTTCCATAAACGAGCTGCGATCTCGCATCATACCTCAAAGGAGCAAAGCGCAGCAAAATCGCGAAGGCATCGAGAAAAGCAGCTTACGAAGGAAGAGGAGAAAAAAGTTAGAAGATTGCTAGGTCTTAGGTAATATTTGAAAAGCTTATGGTAAGAGTAAAAGGTGGGCCAAGAGCAAGGGCCAGACATAAAAAGATTATCTTTGCCACTAAAGGATATCGTGGAACACGGAGGAAGCTTTATAAACGGGCCCACGAGGCATATTTAAGGGCGGGAATACATGCCTACATTGGCCGGCGGTTGAGGAAACGGGACATGCGGCGCCTATGGATCCAGCGGATTAATGCTTCCCTTGCCGAATTTGATCTTTCCTATTCGCGCTTTATGAAACTCTTGAAAGATGCAAAAATCGAACTAGATCGAAAGATCCTTGCCCAACTTGCTCTTGAGGATCCAGAAACCTTTAAGAAGATTGTACAAGCTTCGCTTCGCGAATCTTCGCATTCCAAGAAGATTGTACAAGCTTCACTCCGCGGATCTCCGCATTCTTCGCCTCGCTCAAATGTGGAGAAAGAATCAAAAGAAAAATGAATGTTGAGGAGATAAAAAAGCACGCCCTTTCTGAAATTGGAGAAGCTGACACCCCCGAAAGACTTGAGGTACTTCACCTTAAATATCTTGGTCGGAAGGGCCAACTAACCCAGCTTCTTGCGGAAATCCCTGAACTTCCTAATTTTGAAGATCGCAAGAGTGCAGGAATAGTAATCAACACTGCCAAAGAGGGGATTGAAACTGCCCTAAGGTTTAAAGACCAAGAATTAAAAAATAAAGAGCAGGAAAAACTTGGAAAGATCAAGTTTGATTCCACCGAACCCGGCAAAAAGTTTGCAGTTGGCTCCCTCCATCCGCTAACTCAGTTTCGAAATTTCGTAAGAGAAACATTTGAACGGCTGGGCTTTGAGGAGGTTTACGCTCCTCATATCGAGACCGATGATTATAACTTTGGGTTGCTTAACATGCCGCCTGATCATCCCGCCCGTGACCTTTGGGACACTCTTTACCTTACTGACAGAAAACTCCTTAGGTCTCACACCTCCAATATTGAGGTAAGAGAAATGAGAAAACGGAAACCCCCAATAAAGGTAATGTCGTTTGATCGCTGTTTTCGCTTTGAAGCGCTTGACCCCCATCACAGCCATACGTTTACCCAGTTTGATCTTCTTTATATCGATAAAGGAGTAAGTATCGCTCATCTAAAATGGCTTTCAGATTACTTCTTAAAACAGGTTTTTGGGGAGGAGACAAGAACGCGCTTTCGTCCCAAATACTATCCCTTCGTTGAGCCAGGTGTTGGAGTAGATGCCCTTTGCCCTTTCTGCAAAGGAAAGGGATGCCGAATCTGCGGATACGCGGGATGGTTTGAAATTGCTGGGGCAGGAATGGTTCATCCTGAGGTCCTTAAGAACGGTGGTATTGATCCAAAAATTTACTCAGGACTTGCTTGGGGTTTTGGACCAGATCGAATGCTAATGATTAAATTGGGAATAGATGATATCAGGTTGTTTTACGAAGGAGATTTGAGGTTTCTAAAACAGTTTTAAGCGATGCTTATTCCTTACGCTTGGCTTAAAGAGTTTGTCAAATTAAAAGCTTCTGCGGAGGTAGTTGGAGAAGAACTTTCCCTAGCTACCATCGGAGTTGAGGAAGTAAGAAGAGAAGGTGGAGAGGCGATACTAAATTTAGAAGTGACTTATAACCGAGGGGATCTCCTTTCGATCCTTGGAGTCGCCCGCGAATTAGCGGCACTCTACAACCTTAATTTGCAAAAAGAGGAAGAGGAGTTTAAGCCTCCTGCAAATACTCAAAACTTGGTTATTAAAAGCGATAAAGATCTCTGCAGTCTTTACACTCTTGTTCTTATAAAAGGGTTTTCTTGCCAAGAAACACCAAATGAGATAAAAAAACGCCTGAGATACACTGGTATGCGCCCCGTTAACCTTTTGGCAGATATCACCAACTATGTGATGTTGGAATACGGCCAACCACTGCACGCCTTTGACGCGGAAAAAATAAAGAAGCGTGACCCCTCCATGTCCATTGAAGTCAGAAATGCAAAACGAGGTGAGGTAATCAAAACCCTCGATGGATTAACCCGTATTCTTGAACCTTCCGACATTGTCATCGCCGATCGAAAAGGTCCAATCGCAATCGGGGGGGTAATGGGCGGAAAAGACACTGAGGTTGAGGTGGGAACCAAAGAGGTACTTCTTGAGGCCGCAATCTTTAATCCTATCGCTATTCGGAGAACCTCTCGGCGCTTAGGCCTTCGCTCCGAAGCCAGCATACGCTTTGAGCATTACTTAAGTCCAGAAAACTTGTTAAAAGCTTTAAACCGGGCGATTAAACTTTACCATCTTCATGGAAGTGGGGAAGTAGGGGGCTTTGGTCAGATCGGTAAAACCAAAACCACCCCTGAACCAGTCAATCTTGACGCAACAAAACTAAATTCTCTTCTTGGAACAGAAATTACTATCACCGAAGCTCGTCAGCATTTAACCCGTCTTAGATTTAAAGTGATGTCATCCACCAAGGGGTTGATCGCTTGGCCACCTCACTTCCGTGGTGATATCAAACATGAAGAAGATTTGATCGAGGAGGTTGCAAGGCTACATGGTTATGATGATCTTCCTGCCACTGCGCCTTGCACGATCGCCACTGATACTCCTGAAAATATTTTTGAGTATCTTCGTAACAACCTCTCTAAACTTCTTGCAGGAATGGGATTTAACGAAGTGAAAACTTATCCGTTTTTAACTACAGAAGCTTTGGTACATAAAGGGAGTGGAGGATTGCTGAAACTTAGAAATCCAGTCTCTTCGGAGGCGGAATATCTTAAAGATAGTGATCTTTTAAACATTCTTAATGCTGCTCGTGTGAATACTCCTCGCTGCAAAGAAGGGAGGTTATTTGAGTTGGAAAAAGTCTATCCCAAAGAGGGAGAGTACTTTGCCTTAACCGCACTTTTGTGGGGGATAGCGGAACCTTACCGTACGTTGAAGGGAGTGCTGGAAGCACTTCTTACTAAAACGCACCTCAACTGTGACTTTGCCCCAGCAAAAGACAACCTTCTTCACCCCGGCCGGACGGCAAAAATTATTGTCAACAACAAGAATGTGGGGATCATTGGGGAAGTCCATCCCCACCTTGCTAAAAGTTACAGTCTAACGGATACAGCGCTTTTTGAGTTGAATTTAGAGAGCCTTGCAAAATACGCCCGGCGGTGGGGAATCTTCACCCTCATCCCTCCTTACCCCGAAGTTTACGAAGACTTTTCCTTCTTCTTCCCTTACGGAAAGCAGCTTGGCCCTCTTGTCCAGAAAATCAAGACTCTCAATGAGGTTATCAGAGGAGTAGAGCTGGCAGATCTTTTCGAGCGAGAGGGGAAGCGATCAGTTACCCTCCGATTAACTTTTCAGTCCAGCATTAGGGAGCTTTCTTCAAAAGATCTTAAACCAGTACGGAGAAAGATCACTGGGTTGATCAAGAAGTCCGGAGGAGAACTAAGGGGTTAGGGGCTGCTAACCGTTACGCCAATTTCGGCCCCAGCGCAAGTACCAGGAGGACCCTCGTTTGTTCCACCTTTGGCATCCGCAGCACAGACACCAATCCTGTGAGATCCAGGGTCCACGTCTGAAAACTCAAAGCTATAGCATCGTTTTCCACAGGCAGGATCGGCGTTTCTTGTTGTGTGCCAAAGAGTTGTTTGATCAAGATAGAACTTAACTTCTACATAATCATCCCGATCTTCTGCTACCGTAACTGTGGCTTTAACGGTAAAGCTCCGACCAATGGTTGCTCCTTCGGCTGGTTCGGTAATATCCACAATCGGCTTGCATTCCAGATCCCCAACCTTATTTCCAGAACTATCAAAACAAAGATTGGAAATTTCGGTTGGGGGATAATACTGAGGGTATTTGCTTTTGGGATAAGCTTTCCTTACCCAAGCATCCACATCATCTTGCCATTCCGGCCGCTCTGCAGTGATTTTGATGTAAAGTTTCTTTACCGTCTTTCCTACTCGCCGGCAAGCATCCGAAGCAAGCTTGCCATCAGGGGTGCAGATCTCCAACTCCTGATGCCAGTCATCAGGTTCGGTCGGAACTGCTCCCGCAATAAAGATATCTGAGCGCCTTGTGGTGGAGAAAGGACCAAGAGCTTTTCCTGATAAACCATCAACCATCCCCCCGACGATCCCTTTTGGTCGCACAAACTTCACATCTGGTTTATTGCCTAGAAATGTGATCATTGCTTTGTTCCAAATTCGGGCGGAACCGGCAAAGAAGTTTGGGTTCATTGGGGAGTTATCGTTATTCCCAATCCAGGCTCCAATGGCAACGGCAACTGGCGAATTCTCATGTGCCGGGGTATAACCGAGTGCCCAGTTATCACGGTTATCATGGGTCGTCCCAGTTTTAACTGCTACCGTGTGGCCAGGGATATTAAGTCCCATCTGCGTCCCTCCACCAAAAGTAAGAGTCCTGGCGTTACTATCAGAAAGGATGTTGTTTATAAGATACGCCTGCTGCTCGGTCAAAACGCGAATGCCACCCCCGGGTTTGAATTCCTCAAGGACATTACCACGATAGTCGGTAACCTTAAGGATTGCCACCGGATCACGTCTAATTCCACCGGTTGAGAAACAAGTAAAAGCGGCCATCAGATCCAAAAGCTTCACCTCACCTCCGCCTAAAGTCACAGAAAGGCCGTAACGAGAAGGATCATTTAAAGTGGTGATCCCCATCTCATGAGCGGTAGCGATCATATTCTCAATCCCAACAAGAGAAAGCATCTTTACTGCCGCGACATTTTTTGAACTCCCCAAGGCTTTCCGTACCGGTAAGATCCCGTGGTAGCGGTTGGCAAAATCAGCGGGGCGGTAAGTTCGGCCGTAGCCAATATCAAAAGTGGTGGGGATATCAATTAAAGTAGTTGCTGGGGAGTAACCCTGCTTGAAAGCAGCAACATAAGTAATCGGTTTGATCGCTGATCCTGGTTGGCGCTCTGCCAAAACAACGTTATACTGCCCTTTAATCTTCTTGTTAAAGTAATCAATCGATCCCACCATTGAGAGGATTTCCCCTGTTTTGGGGTTTAGAGCAACCAAAGCACCGTTTGTAACCTGGTAAATGCGATCTTGTTTGATCTCCTCAGTGACAATCTTCTGGAATTTATTATGGAGTTTAAGATCAAGGGTGGTTGTCACCTGCAACCCCCCATGCTCGACCATTGCCTCTCCGTACCGATCGGCGAGAAGCTCTCTGACGTACATTACGAAATGGGGGGCTTTGATCGATGCACCCTCAGAGACATACTTCAACTCCTCCTCCTTCGCCTTATCCGCCTCCTCCTGGGTGATATAACCATCCTCAACCATTCGCCGCAGAACCTGCGCCTGCCGCCATTTTGCGAGCTCAGGATCACGTCGGGGGGAAAAGTGTGAGGGAGCAGCAGGTAATCCTGCGAGCATCGTCGCTTCCGCTAAGCTAAGCTTAGATACAGATTTCCCAAAGTAAGAGCGGGCCGCGGCTTCAATCCCAATCGCTTGGCCTCCGTAAGGTGTCTCGTTGAGATACATCTGGAGTATCTCATCTTTGCTGTAACGGGCTTCGATCTGAAGTGCCAAGACAAACTCTTTGATCTTGCGGGGGAGGGTGCGCTCCTTGGAGAGAAGGGCGTTTTTGACCAACTGCTGGGTAATTGTTGATCCTCCTTGGAGGTTGTGATGAACTGCAATCTGATAAATCGCCCGGGCAATTCCCCGGGGGTCAAAGCCTCGATGATGATAAAAACTCTTGTCCTCAATCGCGATCGTTGCCTGCCTCACCACCTCCGGAACCTGATCAATGGTCACCAATGTTCGGTTTACATCCCCGTAGATATCGTAAAGGAGCTCACCACGACGGTCGTAAATCTTTGTAGAGAGGGAAATCTCTCGATCAATCAACCGGTCGGGGGAGGGGAGATCTTTGGAGAAGACGATAAAAACACCTCCAACAAAAAGGGTAGTAGCGATCATAGTAAAAAGACAAAAACTCACTGCCAGATTCGCCCAGTAAAGTCGGCTTCTTTTGCCTCTTTCGCGTAGTTTTCTAAAATAGGGGAGGCGAGAGAGTAGCCAAATTGCAAACTCAAACACTCCCAAAACACCATGACGAAGAATACTAACAACGGTTCGTCCTCCCGCTGATAAGATCCGCATTAAAATCCCACCTCTTTCCTTCCGCCATGAGCGGGCACCAGTTGGCAGGTATCGCCTTTTTCGGTTCATTTCAGAGATATTTTACCACGGATGGCGTATTGTGTATCATATAAAGGAGATGCCTGAAACTATTAACAAGGTTCTATCTAGGGGAGTGGAACAGATTCTACCAAGCAAAAAAGGCCTAGCGGACTTGATGCGGAAAAGGAAAATCAGGCTTTACCTGGGAATCGACCCCACTAGTCCCGACATTCATCTTGGCCATACCATTCCACTTCGCAAACTCAGGGAGTTTCAAGACCTAGGCCATGAAGTAATCCTCTTGTTTGGAACCTTCACCGCCCAAATTGGCGATCCCTCCGCACGGACTGAGAAACGAAAAGCTCTAACCTCAGCCCAGATCACAAAGAACATGGCCACTTACAGAAAGCAGGCATCAAAAATTCTTGATTTCAAGAAGGCGAAGATTAAATACAACGGGGATTGGTTGGCTAACCTAAGCTTCGAAGATCTTGCAGAATTAGCTTCCCACTTTACCGTTCCCCAACTTCTAGAGCGAGATATGTTTCAGGAACGGGTGAAAAAAGGAAAGGAGATCTGGATTAGCGAATTTCTCTACCCCCTAATGCAAGGCTACGATTCTGTGGCGATGAATGTTGACCTTGAGATCGGTGCTACCGATCAGACGTTTAATATGCTGGTTGGAAGGAAATTGCAAAAAATCTATAACAATAAAGAAAAGTTTGTCTTGACTACTCCACTGCTACTTGGCCTTGATGGGAGAAAGATGAGCAAAACCTACGGAAATACAGTTAATCTCACCGATCCACCTAATGAGATGTACGGGAAGCTTATGTCCCTCAAAGATGAACTGATAACGGAGTACTTCAAGCTTTGCACTGACTTACCCATAAAAGAGATTAGGGAGTTGGCGGGGGAAGCTAAGAAAGATCCAATGGGAGTAAAGAAACGCCTGGCGCATGAGATTACAAAGATGTACCATGGCGAAAAGAAGGCGACCGAGGCCCAAAGAGAGTTTGAACGCGTGGTTCAAAAAAGGGAACAACCTAAGAGAATCCCGCTTATACAGCCTAAGGACATTACCATTAGATATGGGTCCCTACCAACGGTGTTTGATATTACAAAGGCTGCGGACCCCGAAATGAGTACCTCTGCTGTCACAAGGCTTATAAATCAGGGAGGAGTCGAAATAGACAACGTCAGATATACTGAGCCTAGAAAGGAAGTAAAGCTGGACAAAGATAGGATAGTAAGAATTGGTAAACGCGGCTACAAGAAAATTAAAGCGATAAAGAAGGGGAAGGAATGAGGTTCTTCTACAAAAAACAAAAGCTTTGGACGATAATTGTGATTATCGCCTCAATCAGTCTTGTACTTTCTTCGTTTCTTCCGTTCATCTTTCGATGAACCTTAAACTTTCCGATCCGGTAACTAAACTTCCGTATGTGGGGGAAACTTACGCCAACCGGCTTAAACGGTTGGGAATCAAAACAGTAAGAGACCTCCTCTACCATTTCCCTTTTCGCTATCAAGACTTCAGCCAAGTTAAGAAGATCCGTGATCTTTTCGCCTACGATGAAACCGCTATCTCCGGAAGAGTAATCAAAGTTGAGGTTGTACGTGCAAAAACAGGAAAACTTTTGACTAAAGCCGTGATTGCCGATGAAACAGGTGCAGTTGAAGTGATTTGGTTTAACCAACCTTATCTTGCCAAAACTATCAAGGAGGGGAGAGAGATCCATCTTGCCGGGAAAGTCGAATCTTTCGGAGGAAGACTTACCTTTGTAAGTCCCGAATTTGAGCTAATAAAAGAAGGGAAAGCTTTGGTTCACACACAAGGATTAGTTCCCATCTACCCTGAAACTGGGGGGGTAAGCTCCAAGTGGTTGCGCACCAGGATCAAAGATATTCTTCGAGCAATCCCCCTTGAGAATCCTGAATTTGAATTCCTTCCTGATGAGATTCTGCAAAATGAACGCTTTCCCCGTTGGGGTGAGGCGTTAAACACGATTCACTTCCCACCGAAAGAAGAAAAAGCTCAGGAAGCAAAAAGACGATTTGCTTTTGAAGAGCTGTTTTTATTAAACCTCCGTTCTCTTGAAAGAAGAAAAAGCTGGCAGACAAGGAGGCTAACTCAAAAGATTGCTGTTTCCGAAAATAAAGAGAAGATAGAGCAGTTTATCAACAATCTCCCTTTCAAGCTCACAGAGGCACAGCAGAGAGTAGTAACTGAGGTATTGGAAGATTTTTCTAAGCCAACCCCGATGAATCGGCTTCTGGAGGGAGATGTTGGCTCTGGAAAAACCGTTGTTGCCGCTATCACCGCTTATGCCTGTTTTCTATCAGGGGCAAAAACCATTTTGATGGCTCCTACCGAAATCCTTGCCGATCAACATTTCCAAACCCTTAAATCCTTGCTTGAACCACAAGGGATAAAGATCGCCCTTCACACCGGAAGTAAAAAACCTGACAAATGTACTGCCGATTACGACCTTTGGGTTGGAACCCATGCTCTTTTTTACAAGCAAGGAAGTTTCGAGAAAGTAGGATTGGTAGTAATTGATGAGCAACATCGCTTCGGGGTTATCCAGCGGGGAAAACTTGTCAAGAAGACCCAAAGCACTCCCCATGTCCTTACCCTTACGGCAACTCCCATTCCAAGAAGCTTGGCCTTAACAACCTATGGCGACCTTGACCTCTCTGTCCTTGATGAACTTCCTCCAGGAAGAAAACGGATCAAAACTTTTGCCGTTCCCGAGGGAAAAAGAGAAGCTGGTTACCATTGGATACATAAAAGAATCAAGATGGGAGATCAAGCCTTCATTATCTGCCCTTTAATTGAAGAATCCGAAAAAGAGACAATGCAACAGGTGAAAGCGGCAACCACTGAATATGAGAAGCTTAAAAATAAGGTTTTCCCGGATCTTTCCCTAGGACTTCTGCACGGGAAATTGAAATCAAAAGATAAAGATGAGGTGATCCGTAAGTTTCGGGATGGGAAGCATCAGATCTTAGTTTCCACCCCTGTTGTTGAGGTAGGGATTGATATCCCCAACGCCACAATCATGGTGATTGAGGCAGCAGAGCGCTTTGGGCTTGCCTCCCTTCACCAACTTCGGGGAAGGGTAGGAAGAAGCGATAAAGAATCCTACTGCTTTCTTTTCACTGAGAAAGCCAGCGGTGATGCCTATCGGCGGCTAAAAGCCTTAGAGAGCACCGCATCCGGATTTGAATTAGCGGAGCTTGATCTTAAACTTCGTGGCCCTGGTGAACTTTATGGTACCAAACAGCATGGGCTACTTGAACTTAAGGTTGCTGATCTTTTCGATACCAAACTCCTTAAAACCGCCCGCGATTATGCCTTTAAGATGATGGGAAAAAAGCTTACTCCAAGACTTCAACAAGAGTTAAGGCGTTTCGCCACCAGCTCGGTGGAACCAAACTAAAATTAGCCATTAGCGATTAGCCATTAGCCAGTAGTCTTTTGATACACTTAGTCTGATGAGAGTAATCACTGGAGCAGCCAAAGGACATATCCTTAAGGTCCCAAAAATTCTCGATCTTCGCCCGACACAAGATGCGGTTCGAAAGGCGATTTTTGATATCCTTGCCGAAATGATTGAAGGGAGAAAATCTGCCGATCTTTACGCGGGCTCAGGCGCACTCGGGATCGAAGCACTTTCCCGAGGAGCTCAAAGTTGCTTCTTTGTCGAATCCCACCGCGGTGCCTGCAAAATAATTGCCGAAAATCTAAAACACACAAAGCTTGAAGGTAGTGGGAAGGTGATCTGCCGTAGTGTTGATCGATTCCTTACTGAGTTGCCTGATCGCGATCTTGGGCTTGTGTTTCTTGACCCACCTTACACTTTAGGTAAAATTGAACCAGTCTTTTATAAGTTGGTCCCTCACTTGAAGAAGGGAGCTTTGGTTGTTTATGAGCATGCAAAAACTACCGATGCTCCCAAAGTTGGGGGGCTAAAAATCGTTGACCGAAGAATCTACGGAGGGACAAAAGTGACGTTTCTGATTAAAGAATCATAATGCGTCCTTTCTGACGAAAGTAACGTCCATGGTTAAAAATTCCTAATTACTAATGACTAATTACTAATTGCTAAATATGCCAGTACCAAAACGAAAATTGTCATACGGGAGAAAAAGAAGAAAACTGCAACATAAAAAGCCAAGACGGCCGCAAACGGTGAAGTGTCGCCACTGTGGAGCACAAAAGATTGCCCATCGTCTCTGCCTAGATTGTGGAAAGTATTGAAAATGTCTAAAGAATATGATCCAAGACATGAAGCGCGGCGGGTTGCTTTAGCAGCTCTCTTTGAGCGCTCGTTTCACTCGATCGATCAGGAATCAAGCACCAGACGCGTGTTGGAGGTCTATGATGAGGGGGAAGTTGATCGGGACCTCCTTAACCTCATCCTTCAAGGAGTTGTTGCCAACACCGAAGCTCTTGATAAAATCATTGCTGAAACTGCCCCTGCTTGGCCACCGGATCAGATCACAAAGATTGACCTGATTGCCCTTCGAATTGCCGTCTTTGAACTGGTAGTGGCGAAGAATGTCCCCCCAAAAGTAGCGATTGATGAGGCAATCGAACTTGCCAAAGAGTTTGGAGGGGCCTCCTCAGGAGCCTTTGTCAATGGGGTTTTAGGAACTGTGGTGAAGAGATATCTTGAGGGCCTGCCTGCCGGTTTACCCGCCGAAAAGGAGGGCGAGGTAGGTAAAACCGACTCAGATGGCGAACAAGACTGAGGAAACGATAAAACAGATCTTAAGCCGATCTTTAGGCGTTACCAAAGAAGAACTTGCAGAAAACGCCTCTTTCGCTAACGATCTTAACATCGGACCAATAGAGTTAAAGGAAGCAATCGGCAAAGTATTTGAGGAATTTGGAATAGGGGGGGAGCAAGAGTTTAGTACTGTAGGGGAGTTAATTGCCTTTATCAAAGATTACCTTGATGAGATCGAAGGATAAAACCAACTTATTTCCAGTAGAAGAAGCCGAAAAGCAGATTGGCATCACTTTTAAAGATTCCAATCTCTTAAGAAATGCTTTTGTCCACCGCTCGTATCTTAATGAGAATCCAACCTTTAACCTCCCCTCCAACGAGCGATTAGAATTTCTGGGAGATGCTGTATTGGAACTCACTGTCTCCCACCATCTCTTTAAGAACTATCTAACCCTTACGGAAGGAGAGTTAACGGCGCTTCGGGCAGCGTTAGTGAAAACTGAATCTCTTGCCGCCGAATCAGGAAGACTTAAACTCGGAGATTATCTGTTGCTTTCAAAAGGGGAGGAGGCGGGGGGAGGACGAGGTAATCCCTATCTTCTTGCCAACACCTTTGAAGCCCTTGTTGGTGCTATCTTTCTTGATCAAGGACTCCAAGCCGCAAAAAACTTTCTAAAGAAAGAACTTCTTTATAAAGCCAAAGAGTTATGCAGAACAGGACTCAAAGATGCTAAGAGCCTTTTCCAAGAAATTGCACAAGAAAAGTACTCAATTACACCAGCGTATAGAACTTTGGCAGAATGGGGACCAGACCATGATAAACACTTCCGCATTGGAGTATTTCTTGGAAAACAAAAGATGGCTGAAGGAGAAGGAAGAAGCAAGCAGATAGCGGAGGAGGAGGCAGCAAACGAGGCTCTGCGGATAATAGGCGTAGGGTAGATACCTTTGAGGAACCCTCCAAAAGCATTATCCAAATCGGAAAACTATGTTAAACTACCTCACGTATGCTCAAGATCCGACTTTCCAAAATAGGCAGAAAGGGTACACCATCTTACAGGATTGTCGTAACACCAAAGGCACGTCCTCGCGATGGGAGGGCACTTGAGATTTTGGGTTCCTTCAACCCGAGAGTTACGCCACCAGCTTTTTCTCTAAATAAGGAGCGGCTGAACTATTGGCTTAAAGAAGGAGCGCAACTGACGGAAGCAGTCAAAAAATTGATTGAAGGAAAGTATAAATTCAAACCTTACCGCCCCCAGCAGGAGGCTGAAAGCCACAAGCCTAAAGAAAAAACTGAAAAGGAAGAACCACAAGGAGGAACTGCTCAAGAAACTGCTGATAAACAATCATGAAAGAATTGCTTAAATATCTGGTTAAAGAATTAGTCTCAAAACCGAAGGAAGTAAAGATCACTGAATCACAAGAGGAGGACGGAACTGTCCACCTTACACTCTCGGTTGCTCCAGAGGATATGGGAACAGTGATTGGCAAAGATGGAAAGACGATTACTGCAATCCGTTCTCTCGTAAAAACCGCCGCCGTCAAGGCAGGAAAGAAGGTGTTTTTAGAGCTTGAGGAGAGAGAAGAGAAATAACCCCAAATATGCTAGTTTCCATCATTACTCTTTTTCCAGAAGTTTTTAAGCCTTTCCTTGAATCCTCAATCCTTGCCAAAGCCCAAAAAAGGGGGAAGCTCCGAGTTAACCTTAGCAATCTGCGTGATTTTGGAATTGGTCCCCATTTCCGAGCGAGAGCGAGGAAAGAAGGTTCTCGATTTCAGCGACTGCCGAAGCGGGGTTCTTATAAACAAGTGGACGATCGCCCTTATGGCGGGGGAGTAGGAATGATCCTTAAAGTGGACGTGATAGCCAAGGCGTTAGAAAAAGTAAAAAACAAGAAACGGAAAACAAAAACAGTTCTTCTCACTCCCCAAGGAAAAACCTTTAACCAAAAAATCGCGCGAAAGTTAGCAAGGGAAAAACATCTCATTCTGATCTGTGGCCACTACGAAGGAGTTGATGAGAGAGTGCACCAGCTGGTGGATGAGGAGATCTCCGTTGGAGATTATATCCTTACTGGTGGAGAGATAGCGGCAATGGTAATTCTGGATGCCGTGGCAAGGCTCATCCCCGGGGTGCTTGAGAAAGAAGCAACCCAGAAGGAGTCGTTTTCCACCTATACCCTAAACGCTAAACCCTATACCCTCCTTGAGCCCCCGCAGTACACCCGCCCCGAGGAGTTTGCGAGAATGAGAGTTCCCAAAGTACTTCTTTCCGGCAACCATCAAAAGATAAAAGAGTGGAGGCTGAAGGAAGCACTGAAAAAAACTAAGAGGAGAAGACCGGATTTGCTAATGACTAATGTCTAATGACTAACTATGGTATTTGCGTTTCGTAAGGGGTAAGGCGCAAGAGCACTTGTGAATTTCGTTCAAAAGAGGGATCGGTAAAGCTAAAAGTAAGTGGTGTTTCCGGCAAAAGTACTGGCTTTGCTGTGTAATACGAGACAAGAGTCAGCTCTGCTGCCAACACTGCGCCTCCCCCCTCCGCACCCGTTTGGGTACTGTAGCTTAGTGTCTCAACATCAATCAGACGGGAGGCGCTCTCAAGGGTCTGCAAAAGTTTAACGACATTGTCGAAAGAACCTTCAACAACAAGCTTAACCCTTACCTCAGAAGACCACAACTGTCCTGTTTCTACCGTACCCGCTGCCACCCCCCCCTCTCCGCCAAACTGCATTGCAGTGATGCTTACTCCCGAGGTGGTTGCAATTGCTTGAGTTTGGGTCAAAAGTGTAGGGACATTACTTTCGGAGGGGACTGCCTGATCAAACCGTTTAAACTCTCCATCCAGAGCCTCCGCTTGGGAGGCAAAGCTCTCCAGCTGCTCTACTTTTGCAGTTAGAGCGGAAAGTGATTGTTGAACCACCACTTGCTCCCTTCGAAGCGACTTTACTTTGCCAACCGCCGGGCGGACGGCGAAAAGAAGCAGAATAAAGGAAAGAATAATCAATAAAACGGGAAGCCCAAAACCCTTGATCAACGGTTGATCAAAAATCTTTTGGAGTTTTGCTGGCAGTGTTACTTTCACCTTCATTTCAGCAATTCCTCCCAACCTTTTTTCAGCCCTCCCTCGATAATTACAACCTCCGCGACAAACTGCGCCGTCCCTTTTGTGGGGTCAAAGGAAACAGAGGTTAGGCCTGCTTGAGTAAAAAGCGAACCACCTTTTTCTGGATCAACTAAATTTTTCAGAAAGGTTGCCAACTCGGTGTAACTTTGCGTTTCTCCAGAAATCCCAACCGTTGCTTCAGTTTTACTTGCGGAAAGTCCATTGAGCCTGATTCCTGCAGGGATGCTCTTTTTCAGGGCTTGAAGAAGAATCGAATGGTAACTTCGCGCACCAAAGATCTGGGTTAGAGCGATATTTTTATTGGATAAGCCAACAACCTTCTCCTCAACTGTTGATAACTCCCCAATCCGCGCTCCTTTTTCGCCAACCTGACGGCGCAAGTTGTTGATCATCACTGTTTGCGCCCCCACTATTGAAAGAATCAGGAAAATAACAAGAATCGATAGGGCAAGAAAACCAAAACCAACCAAACGCGCAGTACCAAGAAGCTTTTCTTGCTTCCGCGCTTCCTCAAGTTCTCTTGGAATTAGCTCAATTTCGCGTCTTTCAACCATGGTTAGTCAACAGTCGACAGTATACAGTTAACTGTAAACTGTGAGCTGTGAACTCATAACTCTTTCAGCGCTAACCCGACGGCAATCGCAAAAGTAGGTGCCAACTCAACAAGCTCTTTCCTTGGAAAAACATCCGGAATCCTGATCGCCTCCCACGGATCACCGCGCTCTACCTCAACTCCCAACGCCTCAGCCAAATAAACCACAATCCCCGGAAGATTGGCCACTCCACCGACAACCACCACCCGTCTGACCTGTTTCTTATGATGTGTGGTATAGAAAGTCAGCGCTCTTCTTATCTCCTCAACGATTATATCAAAGATCGGCCGAATCGCGGCCATCACCTTACCCTCGGCTTTGGAACCTTTTTCCAGAAGACCATAGCTTTTGAAATACTCCTGCGCCTGCTCCATCTCAAATCCGAGGCTTTGAGAAAGTGCTCTAATCAAGGCTTCTCCTCCCGTTGAAATCGAGCGGGTGAAGCGGAGGGTGTTGCCGGAGAAGATTGAAAGGTCAGTCGTCCTTGCTCCAATTGAGGCAACCATCACTGGGTGTTTTCTCGTATCCCCAACCACCGAGCGCGAAAGGGCCATCGTTTCTGTCTCCAAAGAGAGGGGATTGAGCCCGGCGCGGCGAAGAACCTTAAGATACCGCTGCGTCAGCGTTTTGGGAGCGGCAACCAAAAGAATATCAATCTCCCCAGCTCTCATTTCAGAGGGACCCAAAATCTCATAATCCAAGGTCATTTGCTCCAGGGGGAGGGGGATGTACTGCTGGGCTTCGTTTTGCACCGCTCCCGCAATCTCTTTCTCTTCCATCTGGGGGAAAGAGATCACCCGGGTAAAAATCTGAGATTCAGGAAGAGCAACCACCACATCAGGACTTCCAAAATTGCCTCTTAAGATAAGGTCTGCAAGAGCGACGGAAAGTTTCGCCAAACTTTCCTCATCCTCCGTGGCAAGGGTTACACCAACAGGAGTAGGGAAATGCGCATAGGCGTAAAGCATCCTCCCCTTAACCTGTGCCGCTTTAAGAACGGTGGAACCGATATCCAATCCCACAAAATCAGCCATAATTAGACATTAGTCATTAGACATTAGTCATTAGTAACATTTATCGAAGGGACCTTTTTAACCCACTAAGCATCCTGGCAATCTCTGATAACTCAGATAGAAAACTGTCAGTTTGGTTCCGCGAAAACAACCCCAACTGAGAAGCTAGGTCAATCAGTGCTACAGACTCGTTGCAAGACCCCCTTGCGATATCAAGATAATGACCGAACTCCTTTTTACTTCTACCGCTTCCTTCAGCAATATTC
>Ga0210051_1000052_pt1 | contig 78104 bp, 53 predicted proteins | sample CryGey092014_all_FD_185464 | JGI IMG/M metagenome (GOLD analysis project Ga0210051, IMG submission 185464) | Groundwater microbial communities from aquifer - Crystal Geyser CG23_combo_of_CG06-09_8/20/14_all (SPAdes) (version 2) | ecosystem: Environmental > Aquatic > Deep subsurface > Groundwater...
TCACCGGCACCCAAAGCCCACGCCGGCGTGGCCCAGAGGCGCAGTCTCACCCCAGAGGCACAGAGGTCACCGAGGAGTGGTACCGGGTTGGCGCGTTGCCGAGGCCCGCCGTTCCGGCCCTCCCCAGGCGTCTCTTGGGTGGCCTTCGCGGTCTTGTCCGGCTCGACCCCTTACCGTTCCGGCCCCTTCACCCCCGCCGCGTGCAGCAGCGGCAGGGCGAGGTGGATCGGGATGGCGTAGGTGATCCCCGAGGGGTCGGTGAGGGCGGACTCCTTGCCGCGCTTGGCGAAGACCGAGTTGATCACCCCGACTACCGCGCCGTCGGCGGCGCGGTAGAGGGGTGAGCCGGAGTTGCCCGGGTAGGCGGTGAGGTCGAGCTGGAAGATCGGGAAGGGGTCGCGGAGCTGGCGCAGGGTGTGGGCGGTGAGGGCGCGGCTGGAGAGCGCCGGATCCGTGATTGGCACAATGGCGGCGACGATCCCGCGGTGGGTGGCCGGGTGCAGGCCGAGGACCATGCCGATGGGGAAGCCGGTGATCGCCACCGCCTCGCCCTCGCGCACCGCGTGCGAGTCGCCGAGGGTGAGGGCGGGAAGCGGCGGGCCGTCGAAGGCAAGCAGTGCGAGGTCGTGGTCATCATCGTGGCCCACCAACCGCGCGCCCCGCCGACTCGCTCCCTCCCCGTTGGCGGCGAAGAGGCTGAGGACGGTGTCGCCCTCCTTGCCCTCCACCACGGGCGCCACCACGTGGGCGTTGGTGAGACAAAAGCGGCCGTCACCGACCACGAAGCCGGTGCCGAGGTAGTGCGACGGCGGGGTGCGACGGAGCTGGTAGCTGCCCACCGCCACGATGGCCGGCCGCACCGCCGCCACGGTCGCGACGAGCGCGGCAGCCCGACCGGGCCCGGCGGCGAGGAGGAGACCGGCGACGGCGAGGGGGAGCGCCCACCCCGGCCACCGGCCAACACCGCGCACGCCACCCATGGGTCGCGGACCCGCCGGTCTCGCACCTTGCTTCGTAGGGGCCACGGCGAGGGAGAGCGGTCGTGGGCTCATGGGTTGCGGACCCGCCGGTCCCGCTCCTCCACCCCGGTTGCCTGGGCTTGCCGGTCCGCGGCCAGGCGCGCGGCGAGCGCAGGGTCGCTCAAGGCGAGGATCTCGGCGGCGAATAAAGCACCGTTGTGCGCCCCCGCCTTGCCGATCGCCATGCACGCCACCGGCACGCCGCCGGGCATCTGCACCGTGGCGTAGAGGGCGTCGACGCCGTGCAGGGGCGAGCCCTCGAGGGGCACGCCGATGACCGGCCGGGTGGTCTGCGCGGCGATCACCCCGGCGAGGTGGGCCGCCCCGCCGGCACCGGCGATGAAGCAGGCCACCCCCGAGCTCTCCGCCTCCGCCACCAGCCTGCGGGTGTGGTCGGGCGAGCGGTGCGCCGAGGCGACGCGCACCTCGTGGGGGACCCCTAGGCGGGCGAGGGTCTCCGCCGCCACCGCCATCACCCCCAGGTCGGAGTCGGAGCCCATGACGATGATCACCTTCGCGGTAGACATGGCGCGGACCTCCTTCGTCGGCAAGACGGCGAACGGTACATCGGCGCGCACCCCGCGAGAACGACTCGAGGTCAGGTCTTTACTTGTATGGCTCCGGCCTCTGAGCCGCGGGCGCGCGACCCTTTCGGCCTTCCCGGTGGCGGTGGCGCTGTGAAGGGGGGGTGCACCGGGATGGGGGCCGACTCCAGGGCTGGCGCAGGGTGGGTGACACCTTGGCCGTTAGATTTGCTAGCGTCGCCACCGGCCGTAGGGGGCGGGGCGGTAGCAACGGCGGTATGAGGAGGCACCCATGGCGATCGAGTCGATCAATCCGGCCACCGGCGAGCTCATCGAGCGGTTCACCCCCTACACCCCGAGCAAGGTGGCGGCGGCGCTGGCCGCCTGCTTTGGTGCTTGGCAGGGGTGGCGCGAGCGGCCCATGGACGAGCGGGCCACCCTCATGCACCGCGCCGCGGAGGTGCTGCGGGCGACCCGGGAGGACCACGCCCGCACGATGAGCGAGGAGATGGGCAAGCCGATCCGCGAGGCGCGCGGCGAGGTGGAGAAGTGCGCCTGGGTCTGCGACTACTACGCCGACACCGCGGCCACCCACCTCGCCCCGCAGCCGGGCGAGTCGGACGGCAGCCAAGCGTACGTCCGCTTCGACCCCCTCGGGCCGATCCTCGCGGTGATGCCGTGGAACTTCCCCTACTGGCAGGTCTTCCGCTTTGCCGCCCCGGCGCTCATGGCGGGCAACGCCGCGCTGCTGAAGCACGCCTCGAACGTGCCGCGCTGCGCCTTGGCGATCGAGCGGCTGTTCCGCGACGCCGGCTTCCCGGACCACCTCTTCACCACCCTGCTCATCCCGGCGGCGGCGGTGGGCGGGGTGATCGATGACCCGCGGGTGGCGGCGGTCACCCTCACCGGCTCTGAGCCCGCCGGCCGGCAGGTGGCGGCGGCGGCGGGCGCGGTCCTGAAGAAGACGGTCCTGGAGCTGGGCGGCTCCGACCCCTTCGTGGTCCTCGACGACGCCGACCTCGACACCTGCGCGCGGGTGGCCGCCACCGCCCGCTGCCTCAACTCGGGGCAGAGCTGCATCGCCGCCAAGCGGTTCATCGTGGTGGCGAGCCGGCTTGCGGAGTTCATCGATCGCCTCGCCGCGCACCTGCGCGCCCTGCGGGTGGGCGACCCCCTGGACGAGGCCACCGAGGTGGGCCCCCTGGCGCGCCTGGATCTGCGCGCCGAGCTCCACGATCAGGTGGTCCGGTCGGTGGCCCGCGGCGCGCGGATCGTCATCGGCGGCACCGTGCCTCCGGGGGGTGGCGCCTTCTACCCCCCGACCCTGCTCATTGACGTGGTCGCGGGCCAGGCCGCCTACGCGGAGGAGCTCTTCGGCCCGGTGGCGGCGGTGATCGCGGCCGTGGATGAGCCGCAGGCGGTGGCGATCGCCAATGACACCCGCTTCGGCCTCGGCGCCTCCATCTGGACCGCCGATCGCGCACGCGGCGAGGCGATCGCGGCGCGGATCGAGGCGGGCGCGGTGTTCATCAACGGCCTCGTGAAGTCCGACCCGCGCCTCCCCTTCGGCGGGATCAAGGCATCGGGCTATGGGCGCGAGCTCGGCAGCTACGGCATCCGCGAGTTCGTCAACATCAAGACCGTGTGGGTGGGGTGAGGGGAAGGGGGAAGTCGAGGGAAGTAGGAAGTAGGAAGGGGGTGCAGGCTCGGTGGCCCCGGTGATGCGCCACCCCTTTCTACCTTCTACCTTCTACTCCGCTGTTCCCGCGGCCGAGGACGCGGCGCGAAGAGGGAGTGGCTGGTGCGCCCGTCACACGACCACGTTCACGAGGCGACCCGGTACCACGATCACCTTCCGCGGTCTCTTGCCCGCAAGCCACTTCTGGACCATCGGGTCGGCGAGGGCCGCCGCCTCCAGGGCGGCCTGGCCGGCGTTGGCGGCGACGCTGAGGCGGGAGCGGACCTTGCCGTTCACCTGGCAGACCAGCTCGATCGTCTCCTCCTTGGCCAGCTCCTCGTCGAAGCCCGGCCACGGCGTCGCGTAGAGGGGCGCGGGGTGGCCAAGCGCCGCCCACAGCTCCTCGGTGAGGTGCGGGGCAAATGGGTTGAGGAGGTGGACGATCCCCTCCACTGCCGGCCGCGCCACCGCCCCCGTCCCCGCCGGCCCGGCGAGGTAGCTCTGGGCGGCGTTGGCGAGCTCCATGATCGCGGCGATGGCGGTGTTGAGGTGAAACTCCTCCCCGCAGTCGCGGGTCACCTTGCGGATCGTCTGATGCAGCCGGCGGGTGAGCGCCCGCCCCGCCTCGCCCCCGTCCGTGTCTGCGGTCGCCGCGGGCAGGGTCACCACCTGCGCCACCAGGCGCCAGACGCGGCCGAGGAAGCGGTAGCACCCCTCGACCCCCTCCTCGTTCCATTCCAGGTCGCGCTCGGGCGGCGCGGCAAACAGGGAGAAAAGGCGGGCGGTGTCGGCGCCGTACCGGTCGATTAGCGCATCCGGGTCGACCACGTTCTTCTTCGACTTCGACATCTTCGTTACCCGGCCACGCTCCGCGCTCACCCCGCAGCGCACGCACCGCCCCTCGGTCACCTCCTCGGGCAGGAGCCAGCCGTGGTCGGCGCACCGCCACGTCTCCTTGCACACCATCCCCTGGGTGAGCAGGCGCGCGAACGGCTCGTCCACCCCAAGGTGGCCGAGGTCGCGCAGAACCTTGGTGAAGAAGCGGGCGTAGAGGAGGTGGAGCACCGCGTGCTCGATGCCGCCGATGTACTGGTCGACCGCCATCCAGTAGTCCACCGCGGCGCGGTCGAAGGGGCCGCGGGCGAGCTCTTCCGGGGTGAAGCGCAGGGCGTCGCCGGTGGCCTCCCGGCGCGGGTCGGGCGAGGCGTAGCGGAGGAAGTACCACGACGACTCGATGAAGGTGTCGAAGGTGTCGGTCTCGCGCCGCGCCGGACCGCCGCACTTCGGGCAGAGGGTGTGGACGAAGCCTTCGCAGGCGGCCAGCGGCGAGCCGCCCGCGCCGGTGAGGGCCACGTCCTCGGGCAACACCACCGGCAGCTCGGCGGCCGGCACCGTCTGCATCCCGCAGGTGGCGCAGTAGACCACCGGGATCGGCGTCCCCCAGTAGCGCTGGCGCGAAATCCCCCAGTCGCGCAGGCGGTAGGTCACCTCGGCCCGGCCGTCGCCGCGTTCCGCAAGCCAGCGGACCACCGCCTGCCTCCCCGCCGCCGACGAGAGGTTGTCGAACTCGCCCGAGGCGGCCATCACCCCCTCCTCCTCGTACGCCGCCGTCATGGTCGCTGGGTCGAGGGGGAGAAGGGCGCCCGGGTGGTCCGGATCCGGGGGGAGGATCACCGGCCGGATGGGGAGGTGGTACTTGCGGGCAAAGTCGAAGTCGCGCTGGTCGTGGGCCGGGACCGCCATGACCGCGCCGGTGCCGTAGCCCATGAGGACGAAGTTGGCAACGAAGATCGGCACCTGCTCACGACCTCCGGGCGGTAAAGCATAGGCGCCGGTGAAGACCCCCTCCTTCTCCACCTCCACCTCGTCTCCCGGCCGCGCCTCGGCGCGCTGGCGCGCCAGCCGCTCGCGAAACGCCGCCACCGCCGGCCGCTGGGCGGCGCTGGTGATCTCCTCCACCAGGGGGTGCTCCGGGGCGATGGAGAGGAAGGTGACCCCGAAGAGGGTGTCCGGGCGAGTGGTGAAGACCTCGATCACCGCCGCGCTGTCGGCCACCGGGAAGCGGATCCGCGCCCCCTCCGAGCGGCCGATCCAGTTGCGCTGCATGGTCCGCACCCGCTCTGGCCAGCCGTCGAGGGTGTCGAGCCCGGCGAGCAGCTCGTCGGCGTAGGCGGTGATCTTCAGGAACCACTGATCCAGCGGCTTGAGGCGCACCGGCTTGCCGCACCGCCAGCAGGCGCCCTCCTCGACTTGCTCGTTGGCCAGCACGGTGGCGCAGGTGTCGCACCAGTTCACCTCGCCGTACCGCTTGTAGGCGATCCCCCGCTCCACCATCTGGGTGAAGAGGAGCTGCTCCCACCGGTAGTAGGCCGGGTCGCAGGTGGCGACCTCGCGCTCCCACGGAATGGAGAGGCCGAGCTGGTCGAGCTGCGCGCGCATGTAGGCGATGTTGGTGCGCGTCCACTTGGCCGGGTGGATGTGGCGCTCGATGGCGGCGTTCTCCGCCGGCATCCCGAAGGCGTCCCACCCCATCGGGTGGAGCACGTGAAACCCCTGGCGCCGGCGCAGGCGAGCGATCACGTCCCCGATCGCGTAGTTGCGCACGTGGCCCATGTGGATGCGACCCGACGGGTAGGGAAACATCTCCAGGCAGTAGAACTTCTTCCCCGGCTGCCCGCCGGCGACGCGGAAGGCAGCGGCCTCGCGCCACCGTGCCTGCCACTTCGCCTCCACCACCTTCGGCTCGTACCGCGCGTCCACGCCCACCCCCACCGGTTGCCGGTTGAACAGGGCGCGGAGGCTACCACCTCGCCCAGCGCCTTTCAGCCTCTGGGCGGTGGCCGGAACACCCCCGACCACCGGCCACGCGACCCCGCGCGCCAGCCGCGTCTTGTGGGCCCGGTGGACCGTGGCCCTCCCGCGCCTCCCGCCCCCCTCGCAACTCGGCGCCGCGACAGCTCGCCGGCCGCGGGGTCTGGCCTGGCAGGGTCGCGACCCGCGAGGGCGGGGTGGAGACGACCGATCGCCCCCTTGGCAACACGGGAGCGTGAGGTGCGCCGTCCCGGGGGCGGGCAACGCCGCCGGGACGCGGAGGGGGGCGATGCGGTTTCGCGAACTACCCACCGACGCGGGGGCGAAGCGGGAAGGCGAGGCGCACGCGCAGGGGGGGCAGCGCGGGCGCCACCGGTGGCGGCGCACGGCCACAACACGCGCTACCCGGCGCGACGCGGTTCGGGTGGTGGTGCCAGACGGCGACCGTGATCCACGACGACGGGTACGTCCGCGCTACCGATCGTGACGCGGTGGTGGCGGTGTGGCCGTGCGGACCGCCATCACCTCGGTGCGGGTGGCGAGCGCGGTGACCGCGACGCCAGCCGCCTCGATGGCCTCGCGCCCCCCCTCTTGGCGATCCACCACCACGCAGCAGTGGACCACCTCCAGCCGCGCCGCGCGGCACGCCGCGATCGCCTTGAGGGCAGAGCCGCCGGTGGTGATCACGTCGTCCACCACCACCACCCGATCCCCGGCAACAACGTTGCCCTCGATCGGCAGGCAGGTGCCGTGGTCCTTCGCCTGCTTGCGCACGACGAATGGCTCAATGGGGTTCCCCTGGACCTCGGAGCAGTAGGCACAGGCGAAGGCGAGGGGGTCGGCCCCCAGGGTGAGGCCGCCGATCGCCGCCACCCCCAGGGGTGCGACCACCGCGAACAGGCAGCGCCCCACCACCACCAACCCCTCCGGGTGGTAGAGGGTGGTCTTGCAGTTGAAGTAGTAGGGCGAGGTGCGGCCCGAGGCGAGACGAAAGGGCGCGGCGGGCTGGTAGCGAAAGGAGCGCGCGGCGAGCAGCTCGATGAGGCGGGCACGGTCGGTGGCGAGCTCCATGGCCCCGAGGGTTGCAGAGCGGCGCGCCGCCCTCAACCCGGATCTCTCCCCGGCGATCGGCGAGATCGCCCGCGCGCCTCGGCGGGCCGTCTTCTCTTCTGCCTCCTCGCCCGATTGCGACGATCGCGGGGTGCGGGGGACCACGCGCGGGGGGGCCGGCGCGCGGGGGACGCTGGGCGCGGTCTGGCAAGACCGGCGCGCCGGGCCCATTCCCACGCCGATGCGCACGATCCGCTCCCCGGGTGAGGCCTTGTGGAGAGGGACGCGAACGGCCACAGAGGGAGGCCACCCACGAAAGGATTTCCCATGGCCACCGTCCTCCTCGCGGTCCACGACCTCTTCTTCACCGCCAAGCTCGACGCCCTCCTGCGCCAGGCGGGCCACACCCCGCTGGCGGGGGGCGGGAGCGACGCCCTGCTCGCCGCGGCGGCCGCGGCGCCGCCGGAGCTGCTGATCGTCGACCTCGACGCGACCCACCTCGACCCCCTGGAGCTGTTGCGCCGCTGGCAGGCACAGCCAGCCACCGCGAACGTGGGGGTGCTCGCCTACACCCACCACGCCAACGCCGGCGCCATGCGCCAGGCGCGGGCGCTGGGGGCGGCGCAGGTGGTCACCCGCGCGGAGATCGCGCGACAGCTCCCGGGGCTGGTGGCGCGCCTCACGGCGTAGGTACGCCGCCCGCTGCGCGGGCGGCGAGTAATCCCTGGACGGGGGCCAGGTCACGCGGGATCTCGCGGACGGTGCGGTTGCGCAGCCCCGCCGCCGGAACGATCGCGCGCGCGAACTGCACGCGGCGGCGGTTCACCGAGGGCGGCGGGGAGGACCCTCTTGCGGGTGAACCCAGGCGGTGGCGATCACGGTGTCACCCCGGCGCGGGCGCGGAAGGGGCGCACCTACTCCCGTTCCATGGCCCGATCGGGATGGGGGTCCGGGTCGCGCCGGAAGCCCTCCATCTGCAGCTCGACCCCCTCCCGCTCGGCGCCACCGAGGAGCCACCGCGGCCGGTCAGCTCCTTCCGGAAGAGGAGAGCGGCGTGGTTGCGGATCGCCAGCGCCACCGGGTACTCGGGGAGGGGTCCCTACGCCAGGGCTGGGAGCCATTCGAGGAGCGTTCGGAGAGGCCGCTGTGCCGCGGGGGCTCGTGCCGAAGTCCGGTCGCTACTCGTCGCCGCTGGCCAGGCCGAGGGTGGGCGCGGGCAAAGCGCCTGGGGTGCGCTCCGCAGCGTCGCGGACGGTGGTTGGAGCGGCTGGCTCTGCGTCGCCACCCACGCCGCGGTCCTCGCCACGCAGGGTGGCGAGGTGGGCGCGCAGGCGGCCGGTGAGCTCGGGATCCACCCCGGCGGCGGTGGCGAGGTAGAGGTTCAGATGGCTCCCTGCCTCCGCCGGCCGCCCCGCCTCGGCGAGAAGGCGGGCGAGCTGGAGGTGGGCCTGGGGCGGCACCACCGAACAGGCGAGGGCGCGGCGGAGGGTGAGGAGGGCCGCCTCGTGCTCGCCGTGGGCCGCTTGCAGGCCCGCGAGGTTGACCAGCGGTGCGGCCGCGTCGGGGTCGAGGGCGGCGGCCTGCAGGAGGTGGGTGCGCGCCGCCGTGGTGCGGCCGACCCGCGCCTCGGCGAGGCCGAGGTTGGTCCACGCCGCGCCGAGATCGGGGCAGAGGGCGACGGCGGTCTCCAGCTCGGCCAGTGCCCGCTCGCCCTCGCCGAGCTGCAGCAAGGCGCCCCCCAGGTTGGCGTGGGCGCGGCCGTTCGCCGGGTCGAGCTGCACCGCGGCGGTGAGCAGGTGTGCGGCGCGCTCGACGGCGCCGGCGTGGAGCGCCTCGCTGCCGCGGCGCAGGAGGTCGGCGGCCACCCCCTGACGATCACTGGGACCGCCCTGCCGGCGAATCTCGATCGCGACCTCCGAGTGGCCCGCCGCCGCTTCGCCCGCCGGGAGCGCGACCGCGCGCGCGTCGTCGGCGGGGGGCACAACCGCCGTGGCGGTGGCCGGAGGAGCCGCGCTGGCTGTGGCGCCCGCGGGGGGTAGCGGAGCGTTGGCGGGGTCGGCCACGCCGGGGGGGGCTGCGTCTGGACTCGGCAGGGGGGTGAACGACTCGTGGCCGGTGCGCTGGGCTTCGGCGATCTGGCCCGCCAGGTCATCGAGAGGGTCGGCTGCGGCGGGGGCGACGATCGCCAGGACGGCCACCGCGAGCCAGCCCCACCAGCCACCCCAAGCGGGCGCGCTCATTGGATCCCTCGCCACGGTGGTTCCTGCTCCGCCGCATAACCGAAGCGGCCTGCCTCGCCGCCGAGGTGGTAGGTGGGGGTGCGTTGGCTGAGGGGAAAGTCGGCGGCGAAGTCCTCCCCGCCGTGGACCAGGTGCGGGGTGAGGAAGATCACCAGCTCGGAACCTGCCTTCACCTGCCGGGTGTGCCGGAAGAGGGCGCCGACAAATGGGAGGTCGCCGAGGCCGGGGACCTGCTCCACCTCGTCGCGATCCTCCTGGCGGATGAGGCCGGCGATCACCAGGGTTTCGCGATCGTTGAGACGGACCACCGTGTCGAGCTCGCGCACCTTGAGGATCGGGGCGTTGGCGAGGATCCCCGCGCCCTTGGCGCCGGGCGGGAAGACGTCCTCGCCAGCAAAGTCGGTGACGCTCGGGTGGACCCCCATGGTGATCGTGCCGTCGGCGCCAATCCGGGGGACGATGTCGAGGACCACGCCGATCGTGTACTTCTCCTTGTCCACGGTGAAGGTGTCCTGCTGCACCCCGGCCTCGGTGTTGGTCTGCCGGTCGAGGGAGAAGAAGGTCTGCTCCTGTGCCACCTTGATGACCGCCGGTTGGTTGTTGAGCGCCGCCACTCGCGGGCTGGAGACCACCCGCACCTGCCCCTGGGTAGCGATCGCGTCGAGGACTACCGCCAGGTCGTGGGAGGTGGCGCCGACGCGAAAGGCGGTCTCCCCGCCGCCAAGCTGCTGGGCAAAAATCGGCGACTTCGCCATGAGGTCGGCCGCGCCCCCGGTGAGCGAACCGGTGAAGCCGCCGCTGGCGGAGGCGACCGCCGCCCAGTTGACCCCGAGGCGGTGGGCGTCGTTGAGCTCCACCTCGACGATCTTCGCCTCGATCATCACCTGGCGGCCCATCGCTCCCTCCACCGCCTGCAGGTAGGCGGCGACGCGGTCCATGAGGGAGGCGTCGGCGGTCACCAAGACCGTGCCCGCGTCGCGGTTCACCACCACCTGCGCCCGGCTCCCCTCGGTATTCGCCCCCACCAGGCTGGTTAGCCCCAGCTCCACCGCCGCCCACACGTCCGTGCTCACCTGACGCGTGATCTCCGTGGACGCCTGGCTCTGGCTGCTGCTGCCGCCGCCACTCTCACCGCCCCCGCCGCCCCCGGAGGAGATGGTGAGGGTCGAGTGGCCGTCGCGCTTGGCGTTGAGATAGTCGAGGTGGAAGGCGCGGGTGACCACCCCGGGCTGGTAGACATGGACCCGGTCGCCATCGAGTTGGTAGGCGAGGTGAAGCGGCGCCAGCAGGGCGTCGAGGGCCTCGGGCAGGGTGGTCCGCTTAAGGTCGACGCTCACCCGCCCGCCGACCCCGGGGTCGAGGACGAGGGAGAAGGAGGCATCTTTTGCGAGGAGCATGAGGACGTCGCGTAGCTCGGCGCCGTTCACCGCCAAGGTGAACCGCTCGGGCAGCGGGGCCGGCGCCGGCTCGGCCACCGCCACCACCTCCATCTGCGCGGGGGTGACCGCGGGAAAGGCGGCCGTGGCCGGCGGGACCACCGCCGGGGGTACCGCCGGCGAGTGGACGCAGGCCGAGAGGAGCAGCGCCAGCGCGCCGAGTCGTCGTGGTTCGAACCTTCCGCGCCAAGCTTTCATTCACTCACCTCCATCCGCGAGCGCATCGGCGGGCGATGGCTGAAACTCGAGCCACCGGTCGCCGTGCGGCGTGCTGATCCGCACCCCGGTCGCGGCGATCGCCGCCACCCGGCCGCCGGCGAGGGGGTCGCCGACCGCCACCGCCATCCCGTCCACCAGGGCGGTGGTACGTCCCTCGCCGGTGAGCACCCCCTGCAGCGACGGCGCGTGCTGCGCGATCGCCACCGTCTGGCGTGGGTGGGGAAGATGGAAGGGGTCGTTTGCCGGATCGACCGAGCGGGAGAGCTCGCGCGCCCGCCACTTGGCCAGCCATGCCTCGGGCGGGCCGGTGGGTAGGGGGGGCGCCACCGCCTCCAACGGCGCGCGCTCCTCCGGATCCACCATCGCCTCGGCCGCCGGCGCGGCCGTGGGATCGGCCGTGGGATCGGTGGCCGGATCGGCCACCGGAGCCAGCGCGGAGTCGGTCGTCGGATCGGCCGCCCAATCCACCGTGGGATCGGTGGCTGGACCGGCCGTTACCGCCGCCGCACGCGGGGGGTCGCCGGTGCGGAAGAAGAGGACGTTGCGCACCACCGCCACCGCCGCCAGGACGAGGAGGAGCCCCACCACCACCGGCATGGGAACGCGGCTCACGGCGTTGCCCCCAAGTTCACCGGCAGGGCCACCTCAAAGATGGCAGCCACCTGGTCGCCGTAACGGGAGAGGGAGAGGGTGGTCACCGAAGCGGTCTCTTGCCGCGCTTCGAGGAGGTGCCAAAGGGCGGCGATCTTGGGGTAGGGCGCCACCACCCGCAGGGCGACCCGCTCCAGGCGCAGGCCGGTGGTCGGATCGTTCTCCGTCCCCGGCCGCTGCACCTCCACCGCACCCACGCCGAGCTCGGCCGCCGCCCGGCCCACCGCCTCCACGAAGGCAGCACCCGCCCCGGGACGCAGCCGGTCACGCAGCCACTCCACCTGCGCCATCGCCTCGATGAGGTGGCCGCCAGCCAGCTCGTCCGCGTGGCTTGCCACCTCGTTCTGGGTTGCCTCCTCCTGCTGCCACGCCTGCTCGGCCGCGACCACCCCCGCGTCCAGCGGACGGAGGAGCAGCAGCCACGCCAACCCAGCTACCACCGGCCCCAAAAATAGGACGAGGGTCACGACACCGTTCTGAGCCATCTTCATACCCCGTCTCCGTTGGCGAAGGAGAGGCGGAGCTCGAAGGGGTAGGTGGTGGACTCCCCCGCCAGACGGAGGCTTCCCTGCCCACCCACCTCGGGCGGTACCCGCTGGCGGCTGGAGAGGTTGAGGGTGACCCCGGGCATCTGCTCCAGACGGCCCAAGAGCCGTTCATACGCCGCTGCCGCGTCTCGCCCGTTGGCGGCGATCACCGCCCCGTCGAGGGTGCCGGTCCAGCCGTGGGCAGACCGTTCGAGGCGCGCAGCAAGGAGGAGGGTGTCCGCCGCCGCCACCACGCCCAGGCGCGCCAAGGCCTCGGCGGGGTCGGGCCCCTGGCGCCGTTCCACCATGGTTTTTAGGTAGCGCTCGATCTCCGCTCGCGCCGCCACCAGCCGCGGGTAGTCCGGCTCGACCCGCGCCGCGATCGCCGTGCGCTGGGTGGCCGCTCGCGCGCGCGCCTCGCCGTCCGCCGCCAGGCGGTGGTGCAGCTCCACGATGCGCGGGATACCGGCCGCCGCCGCCAGCCACACCAGCAGCGCTGCCGCCGCCAGCGCCATTCCGGCGCGCGGATGGCGCTCGTCCACGGTGCGCTTCGGGAAGAGGTTGAGGGTCGGGGAAAGACAGGTGGTGAGGGCTCCACCACGGGCGATCAGGCGCAACGACTCTTCGCACCGCCCGGCCACCGATTGGTCCAGGGGCAGGGTCTCCCAGCCGAGGGGTAGGTCGACGAGGAGGCGCATCTGTTCCTTCACCCACTCCCAGCTACGCGGGATCCCGCCCATGATCGCCAGCTCTAGGGGACGGCGGATCTCCCGCTTCACGTAGAGGATGGAGCGCTGGATCTCCAGGGCGAGCTGTTCAAGCTGCGCCTGCTCACCGGCGGTGGCCACGCTCCGCCCCTCCGGGTCACCCTCCGGTTCGAGCCCACGCATGAGGGTGCGGCTAAACAAGAGGCGCCCCTCCTCGAAGACCACGAAGCCGGTCTCGTGGCGGCCGATGGTGATCTGCACCACCACCCCGAGGCCGTCGAGCTGATCCGGATGGCGCAGGCGCGCCAGGCCGGCGATCTGGCTGGTGGTGGCGCACACCGGCACGCAGCGCGCGGTGCGGATTGCCGCCTCGGCGGCCGCGATCACCGCCCCATCGGCGCTGGTCACCACGACCGTGGACGGCCCCGCCGCGCTGGCCGGGTGGACCTCGTACCCCCAGGTGGGGAGCGCTCCCTCCCCCACGTGCGCCACCACCTCGCGCTGGACCAGCAGGGGCAGGTGGCGCTCCTTCACCGGCGGCAGGGTCGCAATCCAGTGGTCACACCAGTGGGCCGCGATCGCCACCGCCACCCGCCGGCCACGCCACCGCCCCTGGTGGATCGCGCTGGCCAGCGCTGCGGCCAGCGCCGGGAGGTCGTCCTCGGGATAGGCGAAGGGGATTCCCTCGCCCACCGACTCGATTCCGCCGCGCCCGACCACCACCTCCTGCACCACCCCGCGGTCGCGCATCAGCCCCACCCCAAGGAGCCGGCCACCGCCGCGCCACGCCCTCATCCCACCACCTCCATCATCCGGTACATGGGCAAGAAGATGGCGAGGGCGACGCCGCCGACAATGGCGCCGAGGAAGGCCAGAAGCAGCGGTTGGAGGATCCCGAGGGTCGACTCGATCACCCGTGGCACCTCTTCGCGGTAGTACCGGTTGGCGCGCGCCAAGGTGGCGTCGAGCTCCCCGGTCCGCTCGCCGATCTCCACCATCCGCTGGAACAAAGATGGGAAGCGCCCGGAGGCTGCGACCGCCACCGACAGGGGCTCACCCCGCGCCACGCGCTCGCGCGCCGCCAGCAGGGCCTCCCGGTAGGTGGGCGACTCCACCACCCCGGCGGTGAGATCGAGCGCCTTCAGCAGCCCCACCCCGGCGGTGTAGAGGAGGCCAAGGAGGTGGGCGATGGCGGCCACCGCCAGCTCGGCGCGCAGGGCACCGATCCACGGTAGGGCGAGCAAGAGGCGATCGAGGAGTCGCCGGCCCCCAGGCAGGGCGCGCGCCACCATCACCCCCCCCACCCCGACCACCACCGCGCCCACGATCACCGGCCACTGACCCTGCATGAAGTGGCTCACCCCCACCACTACCCGGGTCGGCAGGGGCAGGTTCACGCCCGCCTGCTCGAAGATCGGGGCGAACTGCGGCACCACGAAGGTGAAGACGAGGACCACCAGAGCGGCGACCGCCACCACCAAGGTGAGGGGATAGGCGACCGCCTTGCGCACCTGCCGGCGCAGCTCGATCTGATACTCGAGATCCAGCGCCAGGTCGGCGAACCGCTCCCCCAGCCCACCGGTCGCCTCGCCCGCCGCGACCACCTGCACGTAGGTATCGGGAAAGGCCAGGGGGAAGAGGGCGAGGGCGACGGAGAGGTCACCGCCGCCGCGCACCTGCTCGACGATGGTGGTGAACATCGACCGTTGGCGCGGCGCGGCGTGGGCCACCAGGTCCTCGAGGGCGGTGAGCAGGCCGATCCCGGCACCGAGGACGGTGGCCAGGTGGTGGGTTACCTCCAGCCGTTCACCGCGAGAGAGGGCGATGCGGTGGTCGAGATGGTGGCGGCGCCCCTCCGGCCGCGCGCTCAGCAGGAAGAGGTCCTGGGTCCGCAACTGCGCGTAGAGCGCCTGCTCGTCGGCTGCCTCCACCACCCCCCCCGTGGACTCCCCGGTGGCGGTGGCCGCTTGGTATCGGAAATAGGCCATCTGCGCGTCGCTCCCCGTGCCTTATCGGTGAGCCAATGGAGAAGAAAAGTGGGAGGTAGAAGGAAGTTGGAAGTAGAGAGGCGAGAGGGGGTGCGGGCGAACAGCCGCCTGGGTCGCGGCCGGGAAGGCGGGGGCGTGCGGAGGCTCTGCACCGGGGGATGAAGCCTCCCACCCCCTTTCTCCTCCCTCGTCCCTACTCCCCGCTATGTCCCGCGGCCGAGGACGCGGCGCGACGATGGGGCGGCTGGCGCGCCCGTCACCGCCTGTCATTTAGGTGACCCGCGCCACCTCCTCCAGGGTGGTCACCCCCACCATCGCCTTCTGGATTCCGTCTTGCCTACACAGGGCCATGCCGCCGGCCACGGCGGTGGCTTGAATCTCGGCGCTGCTCGCTTGCTTGTGGACCATCTCGCGGATCGCGTCGTCCACCACCAGGATTTCGAAGATCGCCGCCCGCCCTCGGTAGCCGCTCTGGTGACACGCCGCGCAGCCGCTGCCGCGGAAGAAGGGGAGGCCCGCGGCCTCTCCCATGCCGAGGCGGTTCAGCTCCTCGTCGGTGTAGAGGACCGGCGTGGTGCACCGGTTGCACACCTTGCGCACCAGCCGCTGGGCGATCACCGCGTTCACCGAGGACGCCACCAGATAGGGGGCGATCCCCATGTCGATCATGCGGGGGAGGGCGCCGGCGGCGTTGTTGGTGTGCAGGGAGGAGAAGACCAGGTGGCCAGTGAGGGCCGCGCGCACCCCCAGCTCGGCGGTCTCGTGGTCGCGCATCTCGCCTACCAGGATCACGTCCGGGTCCTGGCGCAGAAGGGCCCGCAGGCCGGTGGCGAAGGTCATCCCGGCGGCGGGATTCATCTGTGTCTGGCGGATGATCGGCAGGCGGTACTCCACCGGGTCTTCGAGGGTGAAGATCGACCGCTCCATGGAGTTGAGTGCCGAGAGCGCCGTGTACAGGGTGGTGGACTTGCCCGAGCCGGTGGGGCCGGTGACCAGGAGCACCCCGTTCGGCCGCTTGATCAGGCCGTGGAAGAGGGCGAGGTGGCCGGGGGAGAAGCCGAGCTCCTCCATGGAGAGGACGACTCCGGATTGGTCGAGAATGCGGATCACCACGTTCTCCCCGTGGATCGTCGGCAGGGTGGAGACGCGCAGGTCGACCTCGCGCTCCCCCACCTTGATGCCAATGCGGCCATCCTGGGGGGCGCGCGTCTCGGCGATGTTGAGATCGGCGAGGATCTTGATCCGGGCCGCCACCGCCCGCGCCAGGCGGGCGGGGAGCACCGCGGTCTGGCTCAACATTCCGTCGAGCCTGAGGCGCACCCGCACCACCCGCTCCTCGGGTTCGATGTGGATGTCGGTGGCGCGTTCGTCAATGGCGTCGCGCAGGAGCTGGTCCACCAGGCGAATGAGGGGGGTGTCCTGGCCCCGCTCCACGGCGTCGGCGTCGTGGTCGAGGTGGGCGAGGACCTCGTCGGTGATCTGTTCGAGAGAGGCGGTGTGGCGCTGGTAGGAACGGTCGATTGCCTGGTCGATCTCCTGGCGCGACGCCCCCACCACTTCCACTCGCTGGTGGCAGACACGCTCCACCGCGTCCACCGCCACCACGTCAAAGGTGTCGGACATCGCCACCTGCAAGACGCCGTCTTGCACGGCAATGGGGATCAGGTGGTGGTGGCGGGCGATCGCCTCCGGCACCAGCGCAATCGCCTCCGGCTGGAGGGTGATGAACTCGAGGCGAACCCGCCGGCTCCCCGCCTCGTCGGCGAGGGCCGCCTCCACCACCTCCTCACTGACGAAGCCAAGGCCGACCACGACCTTGCCGAGGAGCGCGCCGGTGCGTCGCTGCTCGCGCAAGGCGACGTCGAGCTGGGTGCGGCTGAGGTGGCCGGCGGCCACCAGCCGTTCGCCGAGGGGCAGGGACGGGCCGGTCGGCCGGCTCACGGCAGCTGGGGCGGGAGCGTTTGAGCTCATGGGTTCACGGAAACCGGTAGGGGCAAGACGCGGGAGCCCGCCCCGAGGGGCGGGCTCCAATAGGACGGCTGCGGCGGAGGGACACAGCGCCGGCCAGCGGCTCGCGCTTTTGCCTTACTGGATGCGGAAGCCGATGTCGTCGCCGGCGAGGAGCTGGCCGGGGCGGGTCTGCAAGATCCCGTCGTTCCCGGCGGAGAGGACGTAGACCGGGTGGGTGTCGCCGGGCGTCAGGTACCAGACGGCACAGATATAGGGGTGGTTCCACGGGTCCGCCTTGAACTCCGTCTGGTAGGGGCCGTCCCACCGCTGCTCGCCGGTGGTGGGATAGGCCGGGGTGTTCTTGATGAGCTGGTTCTCGAAGGTGTCGCTGCGGGTCTGCCAGTTGCCACCCCACATCCAGGCCGGGTCGGTGCCCGCCGTCTTCAAGGTGAAGTAGTAGGACGGGTGGGCGGTGTCTTGCGCCTTCGGCCACCGGGCCACGTCCTTGTAGAAGCTCGCCATGGTGGAGGCGACCTCTTTGCAGTCGCTGCGCGCCCGGGCGATCCGTGAATCGCTGATGTTCTTCACGATCGAGGGCGTGGCGATCCCCGCGAGGACGGCGATCACCGCGATCACGATGATGATCTCGATGAGGGTGAAACCGCTGTTCATCAGACGGCCGTGGTGCACGTTGGCTGACTTCATCTCATTCTCCTTCTGCTACTGGTTGGGCCCAGCCACCGGGGTGGCTGAGGCCGTGGTTGTGGGGAACCCCCCGATCACCTGCTCCACACGGTTCAGGCGGCCTGCGGAGCGCGCGTGCTCCATCTCCAGACTGGCCACCCGCGCCGCCGTGCGCGCCGTGAGCCACGCCATGACCGCCACGGTCACCAGCGCGACCCCGAGACCGAGGAGGCCGGTGCGCAGGCGCACCGGCGCCCGCGGCGGCGGCGCCAGGGGGGCGGGGAGCAAGGCGGTATTTATCGCAGGACACACGCTTGGCATGGGGAGCTACATCGGAATCCCTTGCGCCTGACTCAAGCTTTCCTCGACCACCGCGCGCAGCTCATCGAGGGCGACGCCGTGGTTGAGCAGCTCCAAGGCGCCACCCCCGTCCCAGCCGGGAGGCGGCCCCACCGGGGCGAGGCCGCGCTCGCCACACAGGCCATCGGCAAGGGTCACGCACGCGGCCAGGCGGGTAACCGGCGCACCCTCCTCCGCCACCCGCGTGAGGCAGTGGACCGCGCCCACCACCGCCACCAAGGACTCGGGGAGAGACCAGTGGAGGACCACCGCCGCCCCCGCGTCGCCGTGGTCGAAGCCGAAGCGCGCCCGCTCCGCCGCCGCCAGGGCGATCACATCGCCCGCCCCGGCCACCAGCGCCTCATACCCCGGCGGGTCGGCGCGCAACAGCAGCACCATGCCGAGATCGTGGAGCAGGCCGGCGGCGAGGGCATCCTCCACCGAGATTTTCCCGACGTGCTTAGCGATCGCCCCGGACGCCTGGGCGACCGCGTTGGCGTGGTCCCACAGGGCGCGGGTGAGGCCGGTGAACTCGCCGTAGACACCGCGGGTCGACAGCGCCACCACCAGGTTGCGCACCGCGTGGAAGCCGAGGGTCATCACCGCCGCCTCGACGCTCGCCACCTGGCCGCGGCGACCGTAAAAGGGCGAGTTGGCGACGCGCAGGAGCTGTGCCACCAGGGTCGGATCACGGGCGATCACCGCGGCGATCTGCTGCGCGTCGGTCATCGGGTTGGCCATCGCCGCCATGAGGTCGGTGACCACCGGCGGCGCCGACGGGATGTCGCAGCTTCCGGCAATCAGGGTATCGAGGGTGGGTGTGCTCACGGGTTGGGTCTCCTTCAGAAAACTGGGTGCGTCGAGATGGGTGGCTGCTGCCACTCACGGCAGGTAGATCGTGGTGCTCGGCGCGGTGGTGGTGGTCACCACCTCGCGACCCGAGTAGTCGCCGGCACTGCCACCGTTGCGCCCGACCACCCGGAGGGCGTGGACCCCGAGGGGGAGGTCGCGGCCGGACGGGGTACGGAAGGCATGGTTGGCCCAGGCCAGTCGCACCGATCGTTCGTTGCCGCCGTTGGCGTAGTAGGCGTAGACCTGGGCGGTGGTGTTGTCGAGGGTGACGGTATTGCCGGGGACAAGGGCGCTGTTGGCCTGCACCACCACCGAGTACGGCCGGCGAGTCGGGATCGGGGTCTGCGGGAGGGTGAGGTCGTCGCCGGTGCCGATCCGGCCGTCCCGGCCGCCGCTGGTGATCTGACCGGTGGTGCGGTTGTAGCGGTAGTTGTGGCCCCAGCCGTCGGTCAACCCGCTCCCATCCGCGAAGCCACCCACCAGGTATGGCCCCTGCCACCCCATGCCGACCCCGGCGAGGTGGAGGGCGTAGGGGGGCTGGAGACCTTGGGTCAGCAGCGCGGTGAGCGAAGTGGGGAGCTGCCCGAGGTCTGCGAGATAGCCGTCACCCGCCGGGCCGGCGGTGGAGACGGTACCGACAATCGCCTGATAGATCGCCCGCATCTCGTCGCGCGTCGCCGTGGCCCGCTGGTGGTCCATCTGGGTCACCACGCTCGGCACCATGGTGCCGGCCAGGATGGAGATCACCGCGATCACCACGATGATCTCGATCAAGGTGAAACCGGCGGCGCCGCCACCCCTGTCACCCACCCTGCGACCCACGCATTTCATGGCCTCCCCATCGGCGCCCCGCGGGTAGGTCATAAAATCGGCCGGGGGAGGGCACCGCCCGACCGAGGGGTCGTGGAGTTTCGGAGCGGAGTGGCACGAAGGGCGACGCAACCGCGTGCTGGTTGGCCCGCTTGACCGGACCGTTCAGGCGAAGAGGTCGAGGATGTGCGGTTCCTCCACACCCGCGGGCCCCCCTTTGCGCCGGCGCTGGCGGCGATCCTCGGGCCGCCCCTCGTTCTCCGCCCGCGCCTCCCGCCCCGGCCGGGCCACCGGCGATGCGGCGATCGCCTCCACCGCCACCGCGGGGGTGTTGCTGTGCATTGCGCTCTGCGCGCCGTGCGGCGCCACTGGGGCTGGGGGTGGAATCGCCTGCAACATCGGTCTCTCCGGCCGCGGCCACCGGCGGCACTGTCCGCTCCTTCGGCTGGCGCGCGGTGGGCGTCAAGCCATCGAGTCCACCCCACTGCGCATTGCTAAGAAAGGAGCGATGGCTTACCGATGCACCCCAATGCACCCCGCGCGGGGGGATCCCGCGCCCTTCGGGAGGAGCTTGACCATGGCGCTGGCGACCGAGGTGGTAATCATCGGGGCGGGACCGGCGGGGGTGGCGGCGGCGGCGACCTTGGCGCGGGCGGGGGTGGCGGTGGTGGTGATCGAGGGGGGGCGCCACCCGGGCGCGGAGAACTGGTCCGGGGCGGTCTACTTCTGCGAGAACCTGGTGGCGGACGATTGCTTCGGCGCCGACCTCCTGGCCCACGCGCCGGTGGAGCGCCCGCTCTTCCGCCGCGGCCTGCTGATCACCGATGGCATTGGCCTCGCCGGCCTGGCGCCCGAAGGCGCGCACCTCTTCCCCCATTGCGTCACGGTCCAGCGTCCCCTCTTCGACCGCTTCCTCGCCGAACGGGCCGAGGGACTCGGCGCCACCCTCCTGGCCGGGTGCCACGCCACCGCCCTGCTGCGCGAGCGGGGAAGGGTCATCGGGGTGATGACCGACCAAGGCGCGGTCTACGGCTCGGTGGTCTTTCTCGCCGAGGGCGACGCCTCCCACCTGGTCAGTCGCGAGGGGTACGAGGAGGTCGAGCGACCGCACTTCGCCCAGGGGGTGAAGGCGGTCCTCAAGCTCTCGGCCGCGGAGATTGAGGCGCGCTTCCACCTCGCCCCGAACCAGGGGGCGGCGTACGAGATCCTCCTGCGCAACCCGATCCTCGGCGGCCGCACCGCGCGCCTCAACGCGGGCTGCTTCCTCTACACCAACCGCGACTCCCTGGCCCTCGGCTACGTCCTGCCGCTGGAAGCGGCAAGCGAGCAATGGCGCGGCAACCACCACCAGCTCCTCGAACACCTCCGCGCCCTGCCGGCGCTTGCCCCGTGGCTCGCCGGCGCGGAGCTGGCCGGCTTCGGCGCCAAGCTGATCCGCATCGGCGGCGCCAAGGAGTCCCCGCGGCTGGTGGACAACGGCCTCGCCATCGGCGGCGCGGCCACCGGGATTGGCGTCGACTTCCCCTGCCCGAACTTCACCGGCCCCGCCACCTTCATGGGGCTGACCTTCGCGCGCGCGGTGGTCGCGGCGCGCGCCGCCGGCGAGGAGCTCGACACGCCGACTTTGACCCGCCGCTACGCCGAGCCGGTGCGGAGCTCCGTCTACGGCCGCGACGCCCGCTGGCTTTCCCGCTGGCCCGGCTTTATCGCGGCCAACCACACCTTCTTCGCCACCCCCCTCGACTGGACCCTGCGCGCCGGGGCGCTGCTCGCCGATCGCGACCAACCCCTGCGACGGCGGCTGTGGGGGCTCGGCCGCTGCTTTGAGGAGCTGGCACCGCCGCGCCAGATGGCGCGGGTGGTTGGCGCTCTTGCTGGGGCGAGCCGGGCGCTCCACCTCGGCCGCGGCCTCCTGCACGGCCTTGCCTGGCGCCATCCGTGGCGCTGGCTCAGCAACTGTTTGGGAGGCGGCGACGATGCCATCCCGGGCCAGGTGGTCTACCTGCCGGGGGGCGTCGACACCCCACCGCCGGCGGCCGGCGCGCGCCACGGCCGGCGCCTCGCCGGGGCGATGGCGGCCCTTGCGCGCCTCTACACCAACGACCAGGAACCGCTGGAGGGCAAGCTCCCGGCGGCGGCCGCCACCCTGTTCGACCACCTCTCCCTCCTCGACCTCCTCGTTCTCGCCGTTGCGCCGCTGGCCGCGTGGGGGGTGGCGGTGGCGCGCCTGCTCAGCGACGGGGTGCGCTACCAGCTCCTTCACGTCGACCTCGCCACCCTGTGGGGCGACCCGGCGAGCCGGTTGAAGCAGGCACGCGAGCACGCCCTCACCGTCGATCCGGCCACTGCCCCCGAGCAGACCTCGTGGGCGGAGAAGATGGCGACCCTCGACCACGACCCGACCACCGCCCCCATGCGCCTCTTCTGGCCGGAGCCGGGCAATCTGGAGGCAGGCGAGCGGTTCCTCGACGCGCGTGTGTGGCGCGTCTGCCCGGTGCGCGTCTACGAGCGCGAGGCCACCTGGGTCGGCCAGCCGCGCGTCGCGGTGAGCTTCGAGAACTGCCTCAAGTGCGAGTCGTGCTGGCGCGCCGATGGGTTTGCCGACTGGTCACGCACCCGCCATCACGTCACCTACCCCATCCTCGGCGAGGTGGCCCAGCGCTGGGCGACCACGCGGCCGACCCCGCCACCCCGGCCGCTCCACCCGCCGCGCCTCGACCCCCGCCCCGCGCCCCCCTGGCTCGACACCCTCGGCGACGGGGTGAGACCGGCGGTACGCGACCACCTCCTGGCGGTGGCGCGCGCCTGCACCGCCTACCACCGCGCCCTAGAGCAGAGTCCGCGGGTGGTGGACGGCCCCGCCCTCGCCGCCCTGCGCGCGGCGGTGGAGCGGGTGGCGGCCGCTTGGGAGGTGGTCGAGCGGCCGCTCTCCCACACCGAGGCCGGACCGTGGCTCGCCGCCGGCCGCGACTGGATCGCGCTCGCCGCCCACCACCTCGACGGCCACCACCTCTTCTGGGCCGAGACCGATCTCACCTGCCTCCGCGACCATCACCTTGCCCCCGCCCTCGCGGCGTTGCCCGGTGCTCCCCAGCGGCCGCCGCGACCCGCCTCCCCCTTCCCCCCCGACCTCGACCCGCCGCCGCCGGTGGCGGTGCTGCGCGCCGGTCTCGACCTCGCCACCCGCAAGGCGCTGGAGGCGGGCGAGCTCGTGGCGGGCCAGTGGGTGGCCCGCCACGCGGAGGCGCTCGCCGCGGCCACGCCGGTGGCGGGGGTCCACACCCTCGCGGCGTTGGAGCCGGGCCTCGCCTGGGCGATCACCGCCCACCACCTCGCGGTTGCCCTGTGGGGCGATGCGCCGCCGGCGTGGCCGGCGGGGAGCTGGCTCACCGTCGCCGGCGAGGCGCAGACGCGGCTCTCGCGCGACGGCGAGACCGCGACCCTCGCCGGGGAGTGGCGCGGCGTCGCCACCGCCCTGGCCACCTGGGTGGTGGTGGCCACCGAGGAGGGCGCGGCCTGCTTCCCCCTCGCCGAGGCCACGGTCGAACCGACGACCACCGTGGGGGTGCGCGCCGCCCGCCTCTGCTGCGTGCGCCTTTCCGTGCGAGAGCTCGCAGCCGAGCGCCAGAGCCATGACCGCAACGGCGCGGCGCGCCGCGCGGCCGGCCGCTATGCCGCGATCGCCTGCGCCTTCGCCGCCGGCTTCGGCGGCTACCTCACCGGCCGGGCGCGCGCCTACGCCGCCTCCCGGGTCCAGTTCGGCGACACCTTCCGCGACCGCCAGGGGCGCACCGGGGTGGACAAGTTCGGCGCGGTGAAGGGGCTGATCGCGGACTGCGACGCCCGCCTGGCGGCCTTGACCGCCCTCGCCCGCGGCCTCACCGAAGAGGCGCTCGACCCGGCGGCTCCGTTCGCCTACGCGGTGGAGTCGCTCACCCCAAACCACGGCGCCTTCGCCTACAACGCCGGCCAGGTCTTCGGTGGCACCGCCTACTCGGAGGACGACTTCCTCGCCAAGTACTACCGCGACGCCACGACCCTCCGCCTCCTCTGGGAGGGGGTCCGGCCCCCCCTGGAGGCCACCCCGCCCGCCCTGGTGGCGGAGCTGGATGACCCGCTCTTCGCCGCCTGCCGCACCCGCTGGGACTCCCTTGCCTCGCGGGTCCACGCCTTCCTTGCCAACGCGCCCGGCGACGCGGCCGCGCTGCTGGCGGGCTACGTCGTCGCCGCCGCCGCCCTGCTGGACGACTGGCGCCGCCACCTGAGCGGAGGCGGGGGCGGGTTCCACCGCGAGGCGGTGGAGTACCACCTGCGCGCCGGCGCGGCAGCCCTCGCTGCCCTGCGCGACGAGAGCCCCGATTTCACCGGCGCGGCCGCCTTGCTGCGCGCGCCGTTCGCCCCGGTGGAGGCGGTGGCGCCCTATTCCGCGGTGATGGAACGCGCCGCGACCTACGCCTCCGGCGACTTTCTCACCCGCCCCGCAGGCGACCTGCCGCTCCTCACCCCGGAGGCGGTGTGGCGCGACGAGACACGGCGCGACCGCTGGCAGGCGATCCACACGGCGCTCTCCGACTTCCTTAGCCATCACCCGGGCGACTACGCCCGCACCCTCGACGCCAACCACCACCTGCCGGACGCGGACGTGGCGTGGTTCGCGGCGCGCAACTGGTACGCCACCCTCGTGCCCGAGGAGCTCGGCGGTCTGGGGTGGAAGAAGGCGGACTACGCCCTGTTGAACTGGCAGGTGATGACCGAGGTCGACCCCTCCGTGTCGTTGCTGATCATGGCGAACACCTCGATCGGCACCACCCCGGTCCTCCTCGGCCTGGAGCGGGAGCTGGTGGCGGCGGCGGCGGAGCTGACCGAGGCGGTGCGCGACCCGGCGCGCCTGGCGGAGATCGGCGAGCGCCTCACCCTGCTCCTCGATGGTCTCGCCCACCCGGAGCCGGCGCGCCTCACCCGCGATACGGCGGCGCTCGTCGAGCGGGTGGACGCGCACCTGCGCCACACCCGAGTCCTCAAGTACCTCGCCGGCGATTTTCTCCTCGCCTTCTACGGCGCCGCCCAGGCGGGCAAGCGGCGCGACCTTGCCGGTTTCGCCGCCGGCCTGAAGCAGGCCCACGCGCTCCTGCCCCCGCTGGCCGGCCGCATCGCCGCGGCCCTTGCCGAGATCGACCTCCAGCGCGCCGCCCACCTCCGCTACCTCCGCGGCCTTGCCTGCGGCCGGGTCGCGGCCTTCGCCCTCACCGAGCCCACTGCCGGCTCCGACTCGGGCGGCGTCACCACCCACGCCACGCCGGTGGAGGTCCCGGTCCACGAGGAGGACGACGGCCGCCTGTGGTTCGAGATCGACGGGGCGCGGCGCAACCTCGCCGACGCCTCCCGCCTGCGCTTTGTGGGCCCCAAGGTGTTCTACGACTACCGCCCCGGCGCCACCGCCGAGCTAGTCCTCACCCACCCCGCGGACATTGGCCCGGCGACGCCGCGCCGTTACGACCACGACACCACGATCGTGGAGCTGTTCGACTGCGCGGCGGTCCGCCGGCGACCCGACGGCGCCGCCTTCGTCCGCTTCTTCGAGGTGACCGGCGCGAAGATGTGGATCACCAACGGCCGGGTCGCCCACCAGATGGCCCTCTACTGCAAGACCGACGCGGGGGTGAGCGGCCTGATGGTGGATCGCTTCGCCGAGAATCTGGTGGTGGGCAGCGACGAGCACAAGCTCGGCCAGTGCGCCTCGCCCACCAACGAGCTCTCCCTCAACCGGGTGCGCGTTCCGGCGGAGAACCTGATCGGCTTTGCCGGCCACGGCCAGGTGAACGCCTTGGAGACCCTCAACGCCGGCCGCATGGGGCTGGCGGTGGCCGCGGCGGCGATGACCGCCCACCTCAGCCGGTGGCTGGCCGGCTACCTCGCCGGCCACCCCGCGGCGCACACGCCGGCCGCGGCGCGCTGTCTCGACCGGCTGGCGGCGGAGGCGATCGCGAGCGAGTCGGTGGCCTTCTTCTGCATGGGGCTGTTCGACCACCCCGGGGTGGAGTCCGCGCGCATGGAGTCGGCAGTGGCGAAGTTCTTCTGCTCCGAGTCCCTGCACCGCGCCATCGACCTCGCCGAACGCGCCCTCGGGGTGGCCTCCGCCACCACCGATTGGCCGGTGGAGAAGATGCGCCGCGACGCCCGAGTCCTGAACATCTACGAGGGGACCAACGAGGTGCAGCGGTTCCTGATCCTCAAGGAGCTCACCCAGCTTGTGCGCGACCACCGCCTCGGGGCGGTGGCGCTGCCCGAGGGTGGGGGCTGGGGGCGGTGGGGCGCGGACCGCGCCGCCCTCGGCGCGGCGCTCACCCGCGCCAGCGGGGCGGTGGGCGAGGCCGTGTGGAACGACGGCGATTTTCAGCCCTGGGCATTCGTAGCGGTGGAGATGGCCGCCAACCTCCTGCTCCGCTACAGCCTCCTGCAGCGCCGCAACCAGTGCGTTGGAGCCGGCGGCGAGTCCGCCTTCAGCGGTCTCTTGGAGGCGATGGAGGAGGAGCAGCACCGCGCCTTCGTCCGCCTCCAGCACCGTTTTGAGGAGGAGGAGCGGTGGTGCGCGGACCACACCCTGCCGCTCGCCACCTGCCTCTTTGAGGAGGCGACCGCGGCGGCCGCGCTATCGCCACCCTACGGTGCCAGCCGCCCGCTGAGCGTGGTGGTGGTGGCGGAGAGTCTCCCTCACCTGGGGCCCCGGCCGACCGCCCACGGCGACGCCCTGCTGTTGCCGGACTGGGAGCTCGACCCGCGGATCGCCGACGCCCTCGCCCAGATCGAGTGCTGGCGCGACCAGGGGGTCGCGGTGCAGACCCTCGCGCTGAGCGCCGGCGACGAGCAGGCGGTGCGTGCGGCGTTGGCCGCAGGGTGCGAGGACGCCACCGTGGTGGAGACCCCCTCGCCGGCGGCCGACGGGGTGTGGGCCACGGCGCTGGCCGAGACCCTCGTTTCCCTGCCCACCCCCCCCGACTTGATCGTCGTCGCGGAGGTAGGCGGCGCCACCGCCACCCCGCACCGCGCACCGCTCCTGGCCGGGGCGCTCGCCCGGCGCGGCCGGCCGTGGCCGTACCTGGAGTCGGTCACCGCGGGCGGCCCGCGGTGCGCCGGCGACGCGACGGTCTGGCGCTGGGCGCGGAGTGATGCGTTCACCGGCGCGCCGGCGGCGACCCCGCTCATCCTCGGCTGGGGTGGCAGCGGCCGGCGGCCGCGCGTTTCGGTGAGCGCGCGCGGCCGCGCCTGGCAGGCCACGCCGAGGCGCGTTGAGGTGGCGGCCAAGACCGCGCCTGTGTCGGTCACCTACCGGCGACCCGCGACCCCGGCCACGGCCAGCGGCGCGATCGCCCGCACCCCCGAGCAGGCAGCCGCGCTGCTGCGCACCTACGGAGCCGCCTGGGGCGCGGCGTCTCAAGCCCCCGTTGTGGCGTTGACCGGCGCACCGAGCGATGCGACCCCGCCCGCCTTCACCGACCTCCCGTGGGTGGTGGCGGCGGAGAGCAGCGCCCTACCCTTGGAAGAGGGTGCGATCGGACGCGGGGCCGCCGCCGCCCGCGCCTGCTTCGGCGCCCCCCTGGCCGCCCTCTACCTCACCGACCTCACCGGCGAGCCCCTCGCCCGCCGCCTCACCACCTGGCAGCAAGCGGGGGTGGGGCAGGTGGTGGTCCTCACCGCGCCCGCCGGGCCATGGCCGGCGCCGCAGCTCGCCACCTGGCTTGGGCCGATCCTCGACCCGCCCCACCTCCTTGGCGGGCGGTGGCTCATCGAGCGGTCGATCGGTGCGGCGGCCGCCTACCTCGGGGGTCTCGCCCCCGCGGCCGCTGGCCTGCTCCTCGGCGGCCACTGCACGGGCGCGGGGGTGGTGCGGGAGCTTTCCGCCGGCCGACTCGAGGCCCTGATCGCCGGTGCGACCCCGCCGTTGGTTTGCCTCGACGCGCCTTCGGACGGGGTGGTGGCCGACTCCTTCATTTGGTGGCAGCGAAGGCTCCCGCCGGGCGGCCGGCGCGAGGGGTGGTGGGGCGAGCTCACCCCGCGGCCGGTGGACCGCTCCTTGCTCACCGAGGCACCGGTGATCCTCGACGTGGGCTATGGGGTGGGCGACGCCGCCGGCATGGCGCGGGTGGTCCCGCCCCTGCAAGAGGCCCTCGCCAAAGTTGGCCTCGGGCCGGTGGCGATCGGCGCCACCCGCAAGGTGACCCAAGACCTGAAGCTGCTGCCGGTGGCCCAGCAGATCGGCCAGACCGGCGTCGCCGTGCGCCCCAAGCTGCTCTTCGCCCTCGGCATCTCCGGGGCGCCGCAGCACATGTTCTGGATCGACCCAGCCGCCACCATCCTCGCCTTCAACCGCGACCCGGGCGCCCCGATCCTGCACTGGAACGAGACCCACCCCGGCCCGCTCGTCCACCCGATCGAGGGCGACCTGTTCGAGACGGTGGAGCGCTTTTGCGCCGCCTTGGCCGCAACGCCGGACGAGGGCGCGCCGCGAGACGCGCAGATGCAGACGGACGGGTGACCGGCAGGGCGCGCACCGCGCCGCCGCGCGCCGAGAGACTTGGGGAAAAAGGGGAGGTCCAGCGGACCGACCGCGGCGCAAGGAGGCAACGCCTGCCTTGAAGGCGGGCTTGCGCGGAGAGGCGGACGGGGGCGACCGGTCATGACCTCACCATCGGAGCCGGGGTGCACTCCGGGCGGAGCCGATCGCCCACTTCCGTACGGGGGTCGTCTCCTCCCCGTCCACGATTCGCGCCCCTGCGCGCCCATTCGCGGCCCCCTCTACAAACCATCTTCCCATCGTGACCGCGACGTGGCCGGGGTGAACTCCCGGCGGAGCCTCCCACCCCTTTCTACCTTCTACTTCCTACTGCGCGCCCCTGCGCGCCCATTCGCGGCCCTCTCTACCCAACATCTTCCCATCGTGACCTCGACGGCGCCGGCGGCTGGGCCGGCCCGCCCCGCCACCGGGAGAGCTCTCCGCACCGGCGCGCGCCCCGCCCTCCCGGCGCGCACCGTTTTCCGGTCTGGGATCGCCAGCGAGCGCCATCTCGCCGGCCGGCTCAAGCGAAGGTGACCTGCCGGTCGCCCGCCACCACCGTACCGATGCGATAGACCGGCTCTTGGCGGGCGGCGAGGTCTGCCTCGATCTCCTGGGCGCCGGCCGGGCTGGCGACCATCACCATGCCGATGCCGAGGTTGAAGGTGCGGCGCATCTCCGCCTCGGGAACCCCGCCGGCGGCGCGCAGGGCGGTGAAGACCGGCAACTCGGGCCAGCTCCCCACCGCGATGCGCACCCCGCACCCCGCTGGCAAAGAGCGCGGCACGTTCTCCAGCAGGCCGCCGCCGGTGATGTGGGCCATCGCCTTCACCCAGCCACGCTCGACCAGGGGCAGGACCACCGGCGGGTAGAGGCGGGTGGGGGTGAGGAGGGTGGCACCGAGGTCAAGCTCCGTCCCCGGCAGGCGGTCGGTGGCTGCCAGCTTGAGGCGGTCGAAGAAGACGTGGCGCGCCAGGGAGAAGCCGTTGGAATGCAGCCCGGTGGAGGGGAGGCCGAGGACGACGTCGCCGGAAACCACCGTGTGGCCATCGAGGATCTTCGCCCGCTCGACGATGCCCACCGCGAAGCCGGCGAGGTCGTACTCGCCGGGCGGGTAGCAGCCCGGCATCTCCGCGGTCTCGCCGCCGAGGAGGGCGCAGCCGCTCGCCTCGCACGCCGCGGCGATCCCGTCGATCACCACCGCCGCCTGGTCTTCGTCGAGCCTGCCGCAGGCGAAGTAGTCGAGGAAGAAGAGGGGGCGGGCGCCGCTCACCACGATGTCGTTCACCGACATGGCGACCAGGTCCTGGCCGAGGGTGTCGTGGCGCCCCACCCGCCGGGCGACCTCTAGCTTGGTGCCGACGCCATCGGTGCCGGAGACGAGGACCGGCTCGGTGAGGCCGGCAGGGATGGCAAAGAGGCCACCGAAGCCGCCGATGGCGCCGATCACCCCGGCGGTGGAGGTGCGCGCCACCCGGGCGCGGATCCGGTCCACCAGGCGGTTGGCGGCGTCGATGTTGACGCCGGCGTCACGGTAGGAGGGAGTGGACATGGGGGGCTCGTTGCACGCGCGGGCCTGCCGGGCGGGCAGACCACGCTGGGGGTGGCGGAGGGAGATGGGGGAGGCGGTAGAAGCCGGCGGCCGGCGGCGATTATTGCGCCTCGGAACCGCCATCGGAACCAGAATCATCCCACCCGCACCGACGCCCCACCTCCGACCCTGATCTCTCGGCGCGCCGCGGTGGGTGTGGCCGCCTTCCCCCATTCCCACGCGCCCATTTAGCGCCACCTTCGTCTCGTGCTCTTCGCCTCCGCCTCCCCCCCATCGTCACCCGCACCCGCGGCGCACGCCGTGCACCAAGCCGCGGGCGGCGAGTTGCTTCCCGCCGCGCCCCCCCCTGCAAGGCACGCGAAAAAACGGCTCGGTCCGCGTTGGAAGTCAGCGCACCCCACGCCCGCGGGCAGGGGCGCCACCGCACGCGGACTGGGCGAAAAAAACCGGTCCCGACCCCCTGGGTCGGGACCGGCTCTTGGCCGGGCGTACCGGGCGCGGCTACTTCGAGCAGACCGCCTTCATCGAGTCGGCGATGTTGCCGGGGGTGGTGATGATCTTGGTGAAGGTGGTCATGGTGAGCTCCGGCCAATGCAGCGCGATGCGGTAGCGGCCGTGCAGGGTCACCGCCTTCTTGCCCACCACCAACAGGCTGTACGGCTGGGCGGCGATGTGGCGGGACCCGATGATATCGAGGTACTTGCGCTCGTGGTCCATGGCGACGCCGTAGTCGACCATCTCCTGGCCCGGGATCTGGATCTTGTAGACGAGCTTGTTGCCGCCCTTGCCCGCGGCAAGGTTGGCGTCGATGGTGGAGACCGCCTCCTGGAACGAGGCGAACTCGCCCGCGGTCACCACGTCCCCGAACCGCTGCATGCCGACCATGTAGTGGTACTTAGCAAGGTCGTCGCCCTCAAGGTTGCCACCGAACCCCTGGTCCTGGTTGCCACCGGCGACGGTGGCCAGGGCGTCACCGAGACGTTTGCTGACCGTCGAGGCGAGCTGCGCGATCACCTTCTTCCCGAAGTAGGCGTGCTGGATGTATTCGGGGTTCTCGTAGGAGATCTCCACCTTGCCCGCCTTGTTCTTCCACAGGCCAATGCGCAGGCCGGCGGCAAAGCCCGTGTTGTCGCCACTCTGGGCGATCGCTTGGAGGACCATCGGGTGGGTGCAGATCACCACCATCTGGGCATCGGGCTTGTCGCCCGGGGAGAACTTGCCCACCACCTGGAAGCCGGCACCGCCGACCGCCGTTTCGACCTGCGCGGCGAGGTCGGGCACGGCGCCCGCCACCTCACCGACGAGTTTGTACGGGGCAAACCCCGCCTCCGCGACCGCAGCCATCCCGAGGGCCACCAGGCCCAGGACCAACCCATTCAGTGCTCTACGCATGGCAAAGCCCTCCTCGAAAAAGTGGTGGTGTACGCGGGACCATCCCGCAACACGGCGACGCAATGTAGGAGAGGCCGAGACTCTCGGTCAACTTTGGGGGATCGTTTTCTCACCCTCAGTACACCCAGCTCACCTGCAGGTACGCGGTGTCCTGGTTGTGGTTGAGGTCGGCGTTCGCGTACTGCGAATCGACCTTGGAGTTGCCCTTGCTCTTCAAGGTGGTGTCGAAGTCGTGCTCCCACGCGAAGCTGAACTTCGTGTGGTCATTTGCGGCGTAGGTGAGGCCACTCGCCACCGTCTTGAAACCGTAGGCGGGGAAGATCGGGGTGGCGTGCTCGGCGGTGACCGCGTTGGTGGCGTAGTTGTAGCCGAGACGCAAGGTGAGGTCGTCGGTCGCCTCCCATGCCCCGCCCACCGCGAAGATGTACTGGTCCTTCCAGGAGAAGTCCTGGGCAAAGGTGAAGGAGTCGCCGTGCGGGTCGAGGCCGAGGAAGGTCTCGATCACCGTGTCCGAGCCATCCGTGTTCGAGCCGCCCCCGTCGATCCGTGCGGCGAACCGCTCGAAGGCGTCAGAGAAGTCGATCCAGGTGACGTCCGCGCCGAGGGTGAGGCGCTTCAGGGGCTTGATCTCGAGGCCCACGCCCGCCTGCTGCGGTAGATCGAAGTCGATCTGGGTATCCATCTTCTGGGTGATCGCGAGCTGCTGGCCGAGACCACCGAAGGCGGCGTTGAAGGCGTCGGCGGCCGGCAGGGACGCGGGGATCCCGAAGCCCGCCTCCATCTGGGCGCGGAAGGTGGCGTCGGACCACGACGCCGGGGTGAGGATCGCGCCGAGGGTGGGACCGTCGATCTGAATCCCCACCGCGTTGAGGAAGGCGGCCTGATCGGCGGTGGAGATGGCGCCGAAGTTGGGCACCTGGGCCAGGGCGCCGCTCGTGGTGTCCTTAACCACGTTGGCGCTCACGAACGGGGTGGTCACGTCGCCGCGAAAGCCGAGGAGGAAGGCGAACTGGTCGAGGAGGCCGTCGGCGGCGGTCGTGAGGGTGGTGACGTCGCCGGCACCGGCGGAGATCGCCGCGTTGTCCGGGACCACCCCGGCCACCTGGTTCGGGTTGGTGAAGCCGCCGAGGAGCTGGCCGATCGCCGCGCCGAGGTCCTCCGGGTCGTGGAGCTGGTTGCCGTCTTCGTCCGCGTCGGCCAGGGCGCCGTTGGTGTTGTAGGCGGTGGCGAGGTTCCCGAGGTTGGTGCCGAAGGCGTTGCCCATGTTGCCGAACAGGACCTGCTGCGCCAGGGAGGAGCGGAAGCCGATGTTGAAGGCCTGGCGGAACTGGTCGGAGAAGTCGATGTTCATCGTCCCGTGGTCCATGGAGATGCGCGTCTTCCGGCCGTAGTTGGCGCCGAACGCCAGCCACTCGTTCACCTGCCAGCGCAGGCCGAGCTTGGTGTTGTAGCCGAAGCCGGAGAGGCCGCTGCCCTCGGCGTAGCCCGCCATCTCGGTCAGGCCGAAGCCGGCGTCGCCGAAGGTGGCGGCGAAGTCGGGGGTGAGGCTGCCGAGGGCGCCGCCCACCGCGGTGGGAATGGCGCTGCCGTCGCCACCCGCCGCCGCCACCGTCGCACTGGTGAGGTTGCCGACCAGGGCAGGGCCGAAGGCGGCGTCACCGGCGACGCTGGAGAACAGCCCGGCGATCCGCGTCGCGCCGTTGGGGTCGAGGAGGAGCTTCGGGAAGGTGGTGCCGGCGAAGAGCTGGCCGTAGGTGGTGGGGTTGCCGAACTCGCCGAAGGGCTGCCCTTGGATCTGGCTCGTGGCCCCGGTGGTGGCGAAGTTGCCGAACACCCCAAAGCGGAGCACGCCGATGTTGAGGACCGGCGACAGCGCCACGGTGAGGTTCGGGGTCACGTTGTAGGCGGCGCTGAGGGCGACCTTGCCCGCCTGCAGGGTGGCGTAGTTGTCGCGCCGCACCGCGTTGTCCGCGGTCAGCCCCGCCAAGCCGCCGGCCGGGTCCCCGGCGTGGGTCATCACGGATTCGAGGCCGCCGCCGAGGTCGGCCGGGGTGGTGTCGTTGAAGCCGAGGCCGCGGAAGAGGATGGCGTTACCGCCGTTGCCCCACGCGCCCGCGCCGACCACCAGGCGATCGTTCAGGCGTTTGGCGTAGGCGAAACCGGGGACGACGAAGTCGTGGCCCTCCTGATACTCGAAGTAGCCGAACTCATCCGGGTTGACGCCGTGGTCGTCGTAGCTCACCCGCGACATCAGGTAGCCGACGCCGGCGTCGAAGCGCCACGAGCCAATGCGCGTCAGATTCGCCGGGTTCACCGCCATACTCAGGGCGTCGGACTCGGTGGCATTCGCCACCCCGGCCATACCCGCGGTCTCCCCCGAGTAGCTCACCGAGTAGATGGTGGTGGTCGCCTCCACAGGGCCGGCGACGACGAGCAGACCGAGGGCGATGGCGGTCACGACAAGCTTCATGGTTCCTCCTCCGGTGGGTAGATCGCGCCCCGGCCTTCCGCGGCGCGCACTGGCGCGGACCGTAAGCAAGGCGCATGGGGGTGTCAACGACGGGCCCGTGCGACCCGCGGCCAGGGCGGGGGTGCGGCGCGGCCGCGCAGGTCCACGGCCGCGCCGCCCGCTCAACCGTCAAGTTGGGAGGCGCCACGGCTTGCCGCGGCGGAGGCTTGGGGCAACGGCCGCGCGCCGCCCGTCAGCCGTCGAGGCGGATCTGTTCCGCTACTACCACGCCGCCGGCGGCGCTGGTCCCCTCCACCTCCACCTCGACGTTGCGGAGAAGATTGGTGCGGTCCGCCTGCACATCCTCCTCCCCGACGATCGTGGTCTCCTCGGTAAGACGCACGGTGACCCCGCCCACCTCGATCTCGTTGAAGTCCGCGAGACGATCCACCGCGGTGATGAACCCCTCGAGCTCCACCGCGAGGTTCGGCTCCACCGGCGGGCTCGCCTCTTTCACCTCGACCTTGCTGACGGTGAGGGTGGCCCCCGACAGCCGCCCCTCCACCTCGACCCGCACGCCGTTGGCGAGGGTCCCGGGAAGGGTGACGCCGGCGGCCGGGACCACCGTAAGAGCGTCGAGGTGGAAGCTACCGTGGTCCGCCGCCAGGTTGGCCACCTCGCCCTCCACCTGCACCGTCGGATCGACGTTGCTCTCGTGGCGCTCGATGCGGGTGGCGTGCAGAACGTTGTCGGCGTCGCGCTCGCCGCTGATCTCCACGAGGTCGTTGGGGCGGAGGTTGGCGAGGGTGATTGGGGAGCCATCTTCATCATCGGCGTCCAGCAGGGTATCCACCGCCACCCACTGGCCGAGGAGCTGCACCCGGCCGCCTGCCACGTCCACCGCGGCCACCGGCGCGGTCAAGGCCGAGTCGTAGGTGATCGCCTTGGCGGTCGCCTTGCCGGTCGCCAGATCGCCGGTGAAATCGACGATCACCACCTGGCCGACGCGCAGGGCGGTGGCATCGGCCAGGACGCCGCTGACCGTGACGATCGCCGCGTCGGGGATCTCGAAGAGGGTGGAGTTGACGGTGATCGCCGGCAGTGGAGTCGTGCTCGCCGCCACCGCGCTTGCCGTCACCGGCCCCGGCACGCTCGCCGCCGCCACCGTGGTGTTGGTGGCGGTGATCGGCCCGGTGGAGCGGCCGGTACCGCCGATCCCGCCGCCGGCCACGTCCGTGGAACCGCCCCCACCGCAGGCGCTGAACAGGGCGAACAACAGGGCGACAAGACCACGGCAACGACCGCTCAGCTCCATCTCACTCATCCTTCGCGAGGTCATCTTCAAAGTAGTAGATCCCGAGCCCCACCCGGTGGTGGCCGCTCCCCGCGACGGCGGGGTGCAGGTCGCGATCGCGTGTTGCGAGCCACTCGTCGAGCTCCTCCAAGAGCCCCTGGGCGCGGCGCGCGGCGAGGGGCCGGAAGCGGCCCACCGCCTCTTCGGAGAGGTTGTCGTAGGCGACCTTGCGCTGCAACCAGGCGGTCTCGGCGCCGCCTCGCAGGTTGTGGTCGATGGTGGCGATGAGGTCGGCCGTGTCGGCGCCGAGGATGGCGAGCTTCTCCACCTCGCCGGTGGCCGGCAGATAGGCGCGGGCGAGGAGCCGGACCTGGCCACCGTTGAGGAGCTCCACCGCGCCCACCCGCACCAGCTCGTCGAGGATGGCACGCGGCGGCACGTCCCCCGAGTAGTGCTTCACCAAGGTGGCGAAGCTCGCCCCCGCCCCCTCCACGGGCAGCCGCGCCGGGCCGCCCGCCGGCTCGCCAAAGGCGGGATCGCGCACCCAGCCGCTGATCACCCGCGCGGCGCGGTTGTAGCGCGCCACCGCCACCCCGTCGTTTGGGGCGGCGAGGTTGCGCACCCGGCTCACCTCCTTGCGCGACAGGCCGGTGAGCACCGAGACGCGGGAGAGCGACTGCTTCCGGCCGGCGAGGGGAAACTCCCCAGCCGCCACCTCCACGTAGACCGTCTTGGCCAGCTCCGCAAAGGCGCCGTACGGCAGGCCGTTGCGCAGGCAGATCCGCACCAGGGGGCGGAGCAGGCGGAGGATTGCCGCGGCGAGGGCAGCGGCGGGGGTGGCCGGCATTTTGGGAATATATCCCCAAACAACCCCTGGTCAAGGCGACCCCGGCGGTGCGCCTCGCACCAGGGTAGGAACGAACCGCGCGCGCCGCCCCCCTCGGCACCGGGAGGTGGCGCCGAGAGGTGGCGTCGGAACCGGGGCGCCGGGAGGTGGCACCGGGAGGTGGCGCCGGGACCGGGGTGCCGGGATCGGGGCGCGGGATGGGGGTGCGGGGATCAGAGCGCTCTCCCGCGCGCGCTCCGCGCCGCAGGTGCGGCCTCCCCTCCGGGCCGCACGCCGGCCGGAGGGGGCGGCTACCGAAGAGCCAAAACCCCGTCGCCGCCGAGCAACCACCACTACCGCCAGAACTAGGAGGGTGGGGCGGCGGCGCACCCCCGGTTGCGGGAGGGGGTGGCTAGCCGATCGCCACCTTTTCCAATCCGAGGAGGTACCGCTTCCACCCCCGGCCGCCCGAGAAGCCGCCGAGGGAGGCGGCCCCGACCACCCGGTGGCACGGGAGGAGGACCGGCAGTGGGTTGCTGGACAAGGCCTGGCCCACCGCGCGCGCCGCCGCCGGCCGGCCGAGGTGGGCGGCAAGCTCACCGTAGCGCCAGGTGGTCCCCGCCGGGATCGCAGCGAGCCCCTGCCACACCGCCCGCTGGAATGGGGTCCCCCCCGCCAGCCGCCACGCCACCCCCGCGAGCACCGCAACCTCGCCGCGCAGGTAGGCGGCGAGCGGGGCCACGGCCGCGTCGAGCCACCCCCCACCCGGCGGCGAGTCAGCAAGGGGTCGCTCGTCGCGATCGGCGCGCACGATGGCGGCGGCGAGTCGCATGGCACCGGTCGGTGCACCGCCGGCGGGGGGCTCGTCGCGGTCACCGCGCGCGACCGCGGCGGCAAGGGGCGCCCCACCCGGGGCTGCACCGCCGAGAACCACACGCACCACCACCCCGGCCACCCCCTCCACCACCACCCACCCCGCCGGGGTGGGAAAGGCGCAAGTGCGGCGCTGCCCCTCTCCCGGCGAGTTTCGGGTGTCTCCGGGGGTTGCCCTCGATCGACGGCGCGAGGCCACCGTTACGCCGGGATCGGGTCGGGTGGTGCGCGGTTGCCTCGATCCACGTGGAGCCATGACGGGTAGACAATCCTGGGCCGGAAACCGCACCCCCTAGGCGCCCGCGGGGGAGTCCACGAACCCTACGAAGGGGAGACAATCCTACCGTGACGGCGCTCGCCCTCGCGACGATCGCCCAAGTCCGGCACACTCCGCGCGCCGCGCGCCCATGGCCCCACCCATCCTCCCCCGCCCGCCGTTGTGGCGGGGAGATCCTCCACCACCGGCTTGCTGGGGCGCCCTTGCCATTTATCCATCCTCCGCCGCCCGCCGTTGCCATGCCAGCCATTGCCCGCCTCCTCGATGCCCTCAACCCGCCGCAGCAACAGGCGGTGGCCCACCGCGGCTCGCCACTGCTCATCCTTGCCGGGGCCGGCTCGGGGAAGACCCGCACCCTCACCCACCGGGTCGCCCACCTGTTGTTCACCGGCGATGCCCGGCCGCACCAGATTCTCGCGGTCACCTTCACCAACAAGGCGGCGCGGGAGATGGCGGAGCGGATCGCCGCCCTCCTCGGCGGTCCGGCGCCGGGGCTGTGGGCGCTCACCTTCCATGCCTTTGGCGCCCGCCTCCTGCGCGCCCACGGCGAGCTCCTCGGCTATCCGCCGCGGCTGATCATCTACGACCAGCGCGACCGCCTCACCTTGGTCAAGCAGGTGATGAAGGAGCGCAAGATCAACGACCAGCTCTACCCGCCGGCGGCGGTGGCGTGGCGGATCAGTGAGCTGAAGAACCGCCTCCTCGGCCCCGCCGACTACGCCCAAGAGGCGGGGGAGTTCGGCATCGAGGCCATCACCCTGACCGTCTACCGCGCCTATCAGGAGCGGCTGGCGAAGGGTGGCGCCGCCGACTTCGACGACCTGCTCATGCAGCCGGTCCGCTTGCTCGCCAGCCACCCGGAGGTGCGCAGCCAATACCGCGACCGCTTCGCCCACATCCTCATCGACGAGTACCAAGACACCAACCGCGCCCAGTACCAGCTCGTCCGCTTGTTGGAGGGGAGCCACCCCAACCTGGTCGTGGTGGGCGACGATGACCAGTCGATCTACGGCTGGCGCGGCGCCGACCTGAACAACATCCTCTCCTTCGAGGCCGACCACCCGGGCTGTCTCACCCTCAAGCTGGAGCAAAACTACCGCTCCACCCCGGAGATCCTGGAGACCGCCAACCACCTCATCCGCCACAACCGCGGGCGCAAGGGCAAGGCCCTGTGGACCGACCTCCCCGGCGGCCACCGGCCGCGCCTGCGCCGCTGCGTGGACGAGGAGGAGGAGGCGCGCTTCGTCACCGGCGAGATCACCCAAGCGCGCGGAGCCGGCCGGCCGCTCGCCGCCTTCGCCATCCTCTACCGCACCCACGCCCAGAGCCGGGTGATCGAGGCGGCCCTGCGCGCCGCTAACCTTCCCTACGCGGTCTATGGCGGCCAGCGGTTCTACGAGCGCAAGGAGATCAAGGACTGCCTCGCCTACCTGCGAGTGTTGGTCAGCCCGGACGATGACCTCTCCTTCGAGCGGATCATCAACCTGCCGCCGCGCGGCCTCGGCGCCAACCTCCTCGCCTACCTCCACCAGGTGGCGGTGCGGCAGAGCTGCTCCCTCTACCGGGCGGTCGGCTATGGCCTCGATGACCCCACCCTTCCCGGCCGATCGCGCACCGCCCTCGCCCGCCTCATCGAGCTCTGGGCGCGCCTGCGGGCGGTGGCCGACCTGCCCCTCCCAACCCTGTTCGACACCCTCCTCGCGGAGACCGGCCTAGTCGCCTACGTCGCCCGCGAGGGGACCCCCGAGGCGATCAGCCGGGTGGAAAACGTCCAAGAGCTCGCCACCTCCCTGGCACGCCAGGTGGCCGCCGACCCGGCGATCGACCTTCCCACCTACCTGGAACAGATCTCTTTGGTCACCGACCTCGACGAGGCGGCGGACGCGCGCGAGGTGGTCACCCTCATGACCCTGCACGCGGCCAAGGGGCTGGAGTACCCGGTGGTCTTCATCACCGGCCTGGAGGAGGGGCTCTTCCCGCACAAGATGGCCCAGGGGTCGGACGAGGAGATCGAGGAGGAGCGGCGCCTCGCCTACGTCGGGATCACCCGGGCGAAGGAGCGCCTCTACCTCACCCTCGCCACCCGCCGCCACCTCCAAGGCACGGTCCAGTACAACCCGCCGTCGCGCTTCCTCGACGAGATCCCCGAGGCGCTTTTGGAGATCGACACCCCGCCCGTCGCCCTGCCCCGGGTGGCGCGCGCGCCCTCCGAGCGGACCGCCTTCGCCGCCCCGCGACCCTCCCAGATCTCGACCCCGGCGCGGTCGACCGACCCCTTCCCCCTCGGCGCCCGCGTCACCCACCCGCGCTGGGGCGACGGCAAGGTCGTCGCCCGCGAGGGCGACGGCGCCGAACTCAAGGTCTCGGTCCGCTTCCCCACGGTCGGCGTCAAACGGATGCTCGCCAGCCGCGCCCCTTTGCAGGCGGGGTGAGAGACGCCCCACCCATGGACGCCATTCGCCGCGCCCTCCGTGGTGAGCCCGCCTTCCGCGCCGCGCTAGCGCGGGGCGTGCGGAGGTAAGCCGGACCTCCGGCACCTCTCCCGCCGCCACTTCGCGCCGGCGCGCGCCCTCCTTCGCCCACGCACCGCCGCCGCGGGGCACGCCCCACCCATGGCCCGGGACGCAAGAGACCCTTCGCGCCTTCGCGTCCTTGCGTTTTGCAGTACGGGGCGGCGAGGGGAAGGTGGGGAGCCACGGGAGAGTCCACGGGCCAGCAAACGACTCGCCGCAAGGACGCAAAGGTGCAAAGCGGGGTGACCGGTCGCCCTCGGTGGCGGCAGGCCGCCGGGGGTGGCGCCTACGGGGCGGGGGGCGGGGTGGCGAGGGCGGCGTAGCTCTCCGGCCTCCGGTCTTCGAGGAAGTGGGTGGCGGCACGCGCTTCGGCGATGCGCGCCGGGTCGATCTCCGCCATCAGGATCGACTCGCCCTCGCCGGTCTCGGCGATGGCGGTGCCGAAGGGGTCGGCGACAAAGGAGCGGCCGTAGAACTGGCGATCGCCCTCCTTGCCGGTGCGGTTGAGGCGGACCACGTAGAGGTTGTTGCACAGGGCGTGGGAGCAGAGCAGGGCGCGCCAGCGGTCGTGCGAGTTGAGGGCGGCGGCGGTGGGGGCGAAGATGAGGTCGGCCCCCGCCAGGGCGAGGAGGCGCGCCCCCTCGGGGAAGTAGTTTTCCCAGCAAATCTGCACCCCGACCTTGAGTCCGGCCGCCGCGAACGGGGTGGGCGGTCCATCGCCGGGGGTGAAGCAGCTCCGTTCGTGGTAGCCGTCGATGTCGGGGAGCTGGCGCTTGCGGTGGCGGTCCGCGACCGTGCCGTCGGGGGTGAGGTGGAAGGCGGTGTTGTGCCACCGCTCGCCGGCGCGTTCCGGGAGCGGGACGATCAGGTGGATCTGGTGGGTGCGGGCAAGCTCCGCGAACCGCGCGAGCAGGGGCTGGTGGTCGTCAATGGGGATCGCCACGTTCGCCGTCGCGGGGAACCACCGGGTGCAGCAGAGCTGCCCCAAGAAGACCAGGTTGGCACCGCGCGCGGCCGCCACCGCGGTGAGCTCCGCGAGGTGGGCGACGTTGCGCGCCACGTCCCCGCTGGCGGCGGTCTGGATGGCGGCGATGGTCGTGGCCATGGGGGCAGGCGCCGCGCGCCGGGGTGCGATGGGGGGTGGGAAAGGTGGGTGGAGTCGGCGGGCGGCCGGCGCGCTACTTGGCGTGCGCCGCTATCCTACTCTGGATTGCCCACCGGGGATCTACGGCGGGGATCTACGGCGACCGTGCCTCTGCACCGCGGTGGTGGGTCGCTCGGCGGGCCACCCCTTCCCTCCGCCCGCCTCTCGGCCCGCGGCCGCGGCGGGGGAGGGCGCCTCACCGCCCCGCTACCGGTTGGGCACCGTGGCATTTCTTGTACTTCTTGCCCGAGCCACACGGGCAGAGGTCGTTGCGTCCTACCTTGATGGGGTTGCGGATGGGCTCGCGGTTCGGCACCTCGTTGCCGTCGCCATGGGAGTACTGCAACCGGCTCGGCGGCCTGGGCGCGGGGAGGGGCGGCGGGATGATCGGGGTGCCATCGGTGGTTCCGGTGGCGGCGGCCGGATGGTCCGCGACGGGAGCGGCCTGGGGCGCGGGCGGCGGCTGGATGCGGATTTGCAGGTGGAAGAGGGTGCGCACCACCTCGTCCTTGATCCGGTCGGTCATCGCCTCGAAGAGTTTGAACCCCTCCTTCTTGTACTCGATCAGGGGGTTGCGCTGGCCGTAGCCGCGCAGGCCGATCCCCTCTTTGAGGTGGTCCATGATGAGGAGGTGGTCCTTCCAGAAGCCGTCGAGGTACTGGAGCATGACCATCTTCTGGAGGTGGGCGGCGTTCTCCGGACCGATGAGCTTGCGCTTGCCATCGAGCTCCGCCTTGAGCGGCGCGAGCAGCGCCTCCTTGCGCTGCGCGTGGGCCATCTTCAGCAGCGGCGTGAGGTCGTCGAGGTGGACCCGGCCGACGGCCGCAATCAGGGCAGTGGCCAGGGGCTTCGGGTCCCAGGCGCGGGAGGCGTAGTCGGCGGGCAGGTGCTCGTCCAACAGCCGCTCCACCACCTCCTCCACCATCGCGTCCACGTCGTCGCTGATCCCCTCGCCTTCGAGGATCTTGCGCCGCTGGGCGTAGATCACCTTGCGCTGCTGGTTGAGGACGTCGTCGTACTCCAAGAGGTGCTTGCGGATCTCGAAGTTGCGCGCCTCCACCTTCTTCTGGGCGTTCTCGATGGCGCGGGTGACCATCCCGGCCTCGATCGGCTGCCCCTCCTCCATCCCGAGCCGCTTCATCAGGCCGGAGATGCGGTCGGAGCCGAAGATGCGCAGGAGGTCGTCTTCCAACGACAGGTAGAAGCGCGACGCCCCGGGATCGCCCTGGCGGCCGGAGCGGCCGCGGAGCTGGTTGTCGATCCGCCGGCTCTCGTGGCGTTCGGTGCCGAGGATGAAGAGGCCGCTCGCCTCGACCACCTTTTCCTTCTCCGCGGCGCACTGGGCGCGGTAGCGCACCAACAGCTCCTCGTGGCCGGTGGCGTCCTCGCCCGGGTGGATCTTGGCGAGGAACTCGGGGTTGCCGCCGAGCATGATGTCGGTGCCGCGGCCGGCCATGTTGGTGGCGATGGTCACCGCCGCGTAGCGTCCCGCCTGGGCGACGATCTCTGCCTCACGCTCGTGGTGCTTGGCATTCAAGACGCTGTGCGGGATCCCGGCGTGCTTGAGCTTGGCCGATAGCCGCTCGGACTTCTCGATGGAGATGGTGCCGACGAGGACCGGGGTGCCCTTGGCGTGAAGCTCCTTTACCTCCTCGACGATCGCCTGCTCCTTCTCCGCCACCGTCCGGAAGACCATGTCCGGGAAGTCGGGGCGGACGAGCGGCCGGTTGGTGGGGATGGTGATCACCTCCAGACCGTAGATTTGGTGGAACTCCTTCGCCTCGGTCTCGGCGGTACCGGTCATTCCGGCGAGCTTCTCGTAGAGGCGGAAGTAGTTTTGGAAGGTGATCGACGCCAGGGTCTGGTTCTCGTTGGCGACGGTGATTCCCTCCTTCGCCTCGAGGGCCTGGTGCAGGCCGTCGGAGTAGCGCCGGCCGGGCATCATCCGGCCGGTGAACTCGTCGACGATCACCACCTCGCCGTCCTTCACCACGTAGTCCACGTCGCGGGTGAAGCAGATGTGCGCCTTGAGGGCCTGGTTGACGTGGTGGACCAGCTCCATGTTCTCCGGGTCGTAGAGGTTGCCGCCGCCCTTGAGCAGCCCCGCCTCGGCGAGCAGCCGCTCGACCTTCTCGGTACCCGCGTCGGTGAGGGCGGCGGTGTTGTGCTCCTCGTCGTGGACGTAGTCGCCGGTCTCTTCGCGCAGTTGATGGCTGCCGGGCACCTGCTCCCCCACCACCTCACCCTTCTCCAACCGTGGGATCACCTGGTTGATGAGGTAGTACTTGTCGGTGGAGTCCTCGGTGGGGCCGGAGATGATCAGCGGGGTGCGCGCCTCGTCGATGAGGATCGAGTCCACCTCGTCGACGATCGCGTAGTAGAAGGGGCGCTGGACGTACTGCGCGAGGTCGTACTTCATGTTGTCGCGCAGGTAGTCGAAGCCGAACTCGTTGTTCGTGCCGTAGGTGATGTCGGCCGCGTACTCGTGCTTGCGTTCCGGGTCGTTGAGGCCGTGGACGATCACCCCCACGCGCATCCCCAGGAACTCGTAGATCCGCCCCATCCACGCCGAGTCGCGCTTCGCCAGGTAGTCGTTCACCGTCACCACATGGACGCCGCGGCCGGTGAGGGCGTTGAGGTAGACCGGCAGGGTCGCCACCAAGGTCTTGCCCTCGCCGGTCTTCATTTCGGCGATGTTTCCCTGATGGAGCACCATCCCGCCGATGAGCTGGACGTCGAAGTGGCGCATGCCGAGGACCCGCTTGCCTGCCTCGCGGACCACGGCGAACGCCTCGGGGAGGAGGTCGTCGAGGGTCTCGCCGGCGCGTAGCCGGGCGCGGAACTGCTCGGTCTTCGCCCGCAGCTCTGGGTCGCTGAGCGCTTCCATCTCCGGCTCCAGGGCGGTGATCCGCGCTACCTGCGGTTGCAGGCGGCGGACGAAGCGCTCGTTGTGGGTTCCGAAGAGCTTGATGAAGAGGGTGGAGAACATGGGAAGGCAGGGGAGGGTGGGAAAAGGGGGCTACCCTACCACACCCACCGTGGGGGCGGACCGTGGACCGCCGGGGGTCCGCGAGCCCGGAGGGCGCACCGGGGATCGTCTGAGTAAGGGGGCCCCTGGACTTAAAATGTGGGCCGGGTCAGCAAGTCCGAGCCGGCGGCCGACTTGGGGGAGGGCGAGGGCGCGGACCAGGAGGCCCGCCAGTCGCCGCGTGCGGTCGTGCCCGCGCCGGTCCTCCTCCGGGTGAATCCGGGCTAATCGAGCATGTAGTCCAGCGGGTCGTGGTGGACTCCGGCGACGCGCACCTCGTAGTGGACGTGGGGGCCGGTGGAGCGGCCACTCGATCCCATGTAGGCGATCACGTCCCCGCGCCGGACCGCGGCGCCGGGCTGGACGATCACCTGGGCGAGGTGGCCGTAGAGGGTCTCCACCGTGGCGCCGTGATTGAGGAGGACGAACCGGCCGTAGCCGGCGGGGTCACGGTCCACCGACGCTACCGCGCCATCGGCGCTCGCCACCACCGGGGTGCCGAAGCGGCCGGCGATGTCGACGCCTTCGTGGAGTTTCCAACGGTGGGTGTACGGGTCGACCCGGCGGCCGAAGGGGGAGGCGATCCAGCCGCGCACCGGCCAGATGGAGGGGTGGGCGGCCATCTCCTCTTGGCGGTTCTCGAGCAGGCGAGTCAGCTCCACGAACCCCTGCTTCTGCCGCCCCACCTCCGCGGCCGTCACCCCGGCCGCGCGGTTGAGGTCGTCGAGGCGGCGGGCCAGCGGGGCGCGCTTCACGCGAGGGTGGGATGAGCTGCCGCCGATGCCGAAGAACTGGCTGTTGATTGACGGCGGGCGGTTGTCGGCCACCACCTGCAGGCGGTCGTTGAGGCTACGCACCTGGGCGAGCTCGTCGTTGAGCTGGTCGTATAGGTAGCGCGACCCCTGGTAGCCCGCCTCCGCCGCCGCCAGCTCCGCGCGGACGCCGCGGTATTGGGCCGCGAGGGAGACCGCCGCCACCACCAACACGACGCAGGTGGGGAGGAGGGCGGCGACAGCGATCAGGAGCGGTCGCGGCAGGCGGGCGACACGCACCGCGCCATCACCGCGGTGGACCTGAAGGCGAAACTCCAGGCCGGTTATCTTGGAATCTTTCCGCACGACCGGCGGTCTCTAGCACGCAGGAGCAGAGGGGGTCAAACCAAAAAAGGCGCGCCGGCGGTGGCCGGCGTGGGGGGGAACGAGACGCCATTTTCCCCCTCAGGCGGATCGCCGCGGCCGGTGTACCCTACCCCCCAACCCTTCGCTCCACCCGGGTCGCTCCCCCTATGGATCACGCGGTCATCTTTGATTTCAACGGGGTCCTCCTCGACGACGAGCGGATCCACCAGGCCCTGTTCAACGAGATCCTCGCCCCTTTGGGATACGCCATCTCCGCGGCGGAGTACTTCGACCGCTACGTCGGCTTCGACGACGCCGACTGCTTCCGCCATATCGTGGAGGAGCGCGGCGGGGCGATCGACGAGGCCGAGGTGGTGCGCTGGATCGCGGCCAAGGCGGCGCGCTACCGCATCCGTATGGCGCACGACCCGCCGCTCTTTCCGGGGGCGGTGGCGGTGGTGCGGGAACTCGCCCGCCACCACCCTCTCGCCATCTGTTCCGGCGCCCTGCGGGCGGAGGTCGAGGGGGTGCTCGCCGCCGCCAACCTCAGCGACTGCTTCGCGGCGGTGGTGGTGGCGGAGGACGTGGTGCACGGCAAGCCGGATCCCGAGGGATACGAGCGTGCCCTCGTTGCCCTCAAGCGCCGCACCAAGCCCGCCCTGACCGCCGACCACTGCCTGGTGATCGAGGACACGGTGGCGGGGATCGCGGCGGCGAAAGGGGCGGGGATGCGCTGTCTCGCGGTCGCCCACACCTACCCGGTGGCGCGCCTCAGCGGGGCGGATCGGATCGTCGCCACCCTGGCGGAGGTCACCCCGACCCTGGTCGCGGCGCTTTTCCGGGGGTGAGGCGGACCGGTAGGGCGGGGGGGCGCCGGGGGGCTACCCGCCGGCAGCGGGACGCTCGCCGCGATCTCGGATGAGGGGTGAGGTGCCCGTCCTCTCCACGGGGGAGGGGGGCGCTGTTGCGGGTGGCGAGCAGCGTGGTGCCCCCCTTGGGAGGGGTGCGCAGCGTCCCCGGCGACGCCGACCTACAAATCAGCCATCCGCGGGACGCACCCCGCCCCGGGACGGCGGGCTCTGGGGCGGTGGTCCGGGGATTGCTGAGTACGGGTGAGTGATCCACCCCGGAGCCTCGACCCCCATGGACCTCCAGCCGAATCCTCCCCCCCCGCGACCGCGCGGCCGCGACCGCCGGCGCACCACCTGGCGCACCCTTGTGGGTGCCTTTCGCGGCCGGCGCAAGGGCGGCCGGCGTGGTGCGGATCCGCCCGCCTACCCGGACTACTTCAGTCCCATCCTCTTTGCCGCCATCGTCTTACTCCTCTGCCTCAGCTTCGTGGACGCCTTCGCCACCCTCTACTGGGTCGATCAGGGGTGGGCCACCGAGGCGAACCCAGTGATGGCCGCGGTCCTGCCGTGGGGGGATCGTGCCTTCGTCGGATACAAGCTCGTCCTCACCACCGCCGGGGTCGCATTCTTGCTCTATTGCTCCCCCTTCTACCGTATCAATCTGATACTCGCCTTCCTCGACCTCCTCTACCTCGGCCTTGCCGGCTACCACTTCCACATCTACCTGACGCATACATTGTGAGGCGGCTGGCGGGGCGGCACCGGCCGGGGGAAAAGTCCGCAGGCTCCTAAGGTAGCCATCCTTGAGAAGGCCGCGGGCGTGGGCGATAAGGGGAGCGCTTCCCCCTTGCCTGGTCGGGCAGGACGCCCCTTTTATGACGTGCCCACGGCTTACCCTTCTCACCTTGGTGCTGGTGCTTCTCACCACCGCTCCGGCGGTGGCGACGGAGTATCAGATCAACTTCCGTGACGGCACCTCCCTGCGCACCCACCGGGTGAGTCAGGTGGCGGGGGAGATTCGCTACGAGAAGTTTGGTGGCGAGGCGAGGGTGGCGGTGGGGGAGGTGGCCACCGTCTACGTCTTAGAGAAGGACGGTACGGTCACCTGGGTCATGGAGCCGCGCCAAGACGGCTCGCGGCCACCGGCGCCAGCGCCGCAACCGGTCGCCACCCCGCCCGTGAACGGTCCGGCGCCCCCGCCGGTGGCCGGTACGCCCGCGCCGCCGGTCCCCCCTGCGCCGGCGGTGAAGGCGGGTCCGCAACCCCCCGCCGTCCCGCCGGTGGCCGCGCCACCCGAGGCCGCGCAGCCTCCGCCAAGCGCCGCCACGGGTATCTCCGTGGCGCAACATGGCAGCCCCGCCGGTTCCGCGGGCGGGGCTCGCCCACCCATCACCGCCGGCGGTCCGCCCGCGGCGACCCCCGCGACCGTTGCCGCCACCGCCGAAACGCCGCCCCCCCCGCCGCCGGTCCCGCCCACCCCGCACGCCAAGGTGGTGGTCACCCCGAGTGAGCCCCTTGCCACCCGCCTCCTACGCTGGGGTGGGGCCCCGGTGGGGGTAGTCGTCGTTCTCGGCGTCGTCCTCCTCCTCTTCCGGCGCCACTTCCGCGCCGCCCAGAAGGGGGCGCCGGTGACCGCAGCGCCGGCGGGCGGTGAAGTGGAGATGGACTTCTCCGTTCCGTCGAAGGCGTGGGAGACCCTCACCAACGCCATGGAGGGACGCAACTTCGACGTCTACCGCCTCTGCTGGGTCCTCCACTTGAGCGACGACGACCTGCAGCCCGCCTTCCAGAAGGGGCTGATCAACTGGAAGTACTACGACTACACGATCACCAAGGCGGAGCCCCATCCGAAGAACAAGGAGCGGTTCTACCTGCACATCAAGCGCTCCACCAAGTTCGACCGCGAGGACCTGGAGGAGCGGGTGAAGCGGCTGAGCCTGTTGCGCACCGACGGCGGCTGGAAGTTCGAAGAGGTGCCGTACGGCTTCTGACCCGGATGGCTCCCCGGGAATCGACGGCGCGGGCGCAACCGCGCACCGCCGCCCGCCAGCGCCCCGTCAGAGTTCTCGCCATTCGGCGAGTGGGCTGATCGCCTGTCGGACCTCGTTCCGATCGATGCGGACAAGGCGGATCGGGGCCTAACGCAGGCGGGTTCTTCGCGACCGAGTCCCCCGAGGCGCCGCGCACCGGTTCCCCGCCGGACTCGACCCCGCTTCTTTGCGGCACACGCTCGACACGGTCCGCCAGCTTGCCAACCCAGATTTTGCCCCGGGAATCTGCTGCGCGGGCGCGACGGCACGACGCGGCTGGCCGTCTCCTCGTCCAAGTTTTCGCCCTACGGCCATGGCCTCTACGCGCGGCTTCGCGGACTGCCCACCGCTCCGCAGCGGGCCACGCAACCGCCGCCGATCCCCGCTGCGACCTGCGGGATCAGCGCCACCCCGAGCGACCCGCCGGCGGGCGAAGGGGCGCCGGCGCGCGGGTCGGACCGACCCCGTAGGGGTGGGATGCGGGGCGCGGCGAGGGTGCAAAACTGCGCGCCCCGCTCGCTTGACAGGGTGGGGGGCGACGATTAGCTTTCCGACCCAGTGGCGGGATGTGGGGAGCGGTGGGGAAGTAGCCCTGAGATGACGTGTACAGCGGAACCTACCATCAACGGCTCGATGCCAAGGGGCGGTTGGCCCTCCCCGCGCGGTTGCGTGAGGAGCTGGCCAGTGCCGGCCAGGGCCCTCTGGTGGTCACCGGCTGGGCACGCGCCATCTGGCTCTACGGCCCCGAGGATTGGCGGCGGGTGGTTGACCAAGCCAGCCGAATGCCATCCCAGAACCGCTCGGTGGCTCGCTTCAACCGCTACTTTTTTGGCTATGCCACCGAGATTGAGCTCGACGGCCAGGGGCGGTTCCTTATCCCGCCATCCCTCCGCGACCTCGCCGGTCTGCAGAAAGAGGTGGTGGTTGCCGGTTCTTTCCGGCGCATCGAGCTGTGGGACCGCGAGCGCTGGGAAGAGGGGCTGCCTACCACCCAGGCGGAGTTCGACGGGATCGACGCCGAGCTCTCCGATTACAACCTTCCCCTGTGAGGTGGTGGTCATGGCCAGCCGCCACCTGCCGGTCCTTGTCGAGGCGGTGGTCCGCTGGCTCGCGCCGCAGCCCGGCGCCGCCCTGTTCGACGGCACCCTTGGCGGTGGTGGCCACAGCCGCGCCCTGCTCACTGCCGCCGGTGGCCGCGGCCGGCTGCTGGCGGTGGACCGTGACCCGGCGGCATGGGAGCGCAGTGGGCTGGAGGGCGCCTTCCCCGAGGCGGAGGTTCGATTCCTCCACACCCGCTTCGAGACCGCCCTGGCCGAGCTGGTGGCCGGTCGCCTTGGGGGGCGCCCCTTCGACGCTCTCCTCCTCGACCTCGGCCCCTCCTCCGACCAGCTCGATGACCCGCGTCGCGGCCTCTCCTTTCAGGTGGATGGGCCGCTCGACATGCGCTTAGATCCCACCACCGGCGAGCCCGCCTCCGCCTGGCTTGACCGCCAGGACGAGGCGAGCCTCAGCCGGGTCCTGCGGGAGTTCGGCGAGATCCCCGACGCCCGCCGGCTGGCGCGGCGGATCCTCGCCGCCCGGCCGATTGTGACCACCACCGCCCTCGCCCGCCTCTGCCCAGCGCGGCGGCCGGGTCGGGGCGGCCGCCGCCACCATCCGGCGACCCTGGTCTTTCAGGCGATTCGCATCGCGGTGAACGGCGAGCTCGAGCGCCTTGCAGCGGCGGTGGACGACGGCGTGCGCTGCCTGGCGGTGGGCGGGCGGATCGCGGTGATCGCCTTCCACTCCCTGGAGGACCGGATCGTCAAGCAGGCGCTCCATCGCCTGGCCGCGCCATGTCTCTGCCCCCGTGACCTGCCGGCGTGCGCCTGTGGCCGCCGGCCGGTGGTCACCCTCCTCACCCGCCGGGGGGTGGTCGCCACGGAGGTGGAGCGTGACGCCAACCCACGCGCCCGTTCGGCGCGCTTGCGGGTGGCGGAGCGTACCGCCAACCCGTTCGTCTGACCCCCGCACTCGTTTCAAGGATCCCCCCGAATGGCACTCGCCATTCTTCAGACCAGGGCCGCCGCTCCCCACCGGCCGCCAAAGGTGACCCCCCGTCGTCCGCAACAGGTCGATATCACCTCGCGGCTGGCGCGTCGCAAGACCGTTCCGGTCAAGCTCGGCGCCCTTCCCCTCCTCGCCGTGGGCGCGGTGGCCCTGGTCTTCTTCTTCGCCATCTGGCAGAGCACCCAGATGGTCACCGCGGTCCAGACCATCGACGCGCTGGCGCACCAGCAAGTCGAGCTGGAGCGGCGCAACGACCAACTGCGCCTCAAGCTCGCCGCCCTCGCCTCCCTCGGCGAGGCGGAGCCGTGGGCGCGCAGCCGGGGGTTCCGCACCGTTGCCGAGGGCCAGGTGGTGCGCGTCCAGCCCCACCCCTAGGTGAAGCGGCAGGGGATCATGGCGGCTATTCGAGGCGCCAACCCTTATGAAGCGAGTGGCTAGCAATCTCCGCCGCCGCCCCTTCCCACCCTGATCGCCCCCCACCCATCCCCCCTCGCCACCCCATCTCGTTGCCCATGCGTGGTGCCTTCTTCCATGTCCCGCCTCCGCATCCTCTGCCTCGCGGTGATCATCAGCGCCCTCTTCGTGGGGGTTGGGGCCCGACTCGTCATCCTCCAGGTTGTCGAGCACGACAACCTCACGGCGCGCGCCCACCGGCAACAGGAGCGGGAGATCCACATCGACGCACCGCGCGGCCGCATCCTCGATCGCCACGGCGCGGTGCTGGCGGAGAGTGGCGAGGCGACCTCGGTCTACGCCGATCCCCATGAGGTGGGGGACAAGGCGGTCACCGCGCGCCGCCTCGCGTCGCTGCTCGGCAAGCCGGCGAGCGAGATTCTCGCCAACCTCGGGCGCCGCGGGAACTACGTGTGGCTGGCGCGCCGCCTGCCGGCGGAGGTGTACGACATGGTGGAGGCGCTCCACCTGCCGGGGATCAGCTGCATGCGCGAGCCGGGTCGCGACTATCCCCTCGGCGACCTCTTCCAATCGGTGGTCGGGCTGGTGGGGGTGGACGGCCAGCCGCTGGAGGGGTTGGAGATCACCTACGATGACCTCCTGCGCGGCGAGCCGGGTCGTTACCTGCGCCGCCAAGATGGCGGCCACCGGCCGGTCGAGATCCGCCTCTTGCAGGCGGCGCGCCCGGGCAACGACCTGCACCTCACGGTCGACGAGGTGGTCCAGCACATTGCCTTCACCGCCCTCGCGGAGGGGGTTGCGCACAATGCCGCGCGCGGCGGGGTGGCGCTCGTCCTGGACCCGCGCAATGGCGAGATCCTCGCCATGGTCGATGCGGGCACGCCCGGCATGGCGGTCAGCGATGTGGGGCGCAACTACCGTTCCGACGTGGTCTCCTGGGGCTATGAGCCTGGCTCCATCTTCAAGTCGGTGGTCGCCTCCGCCCTCCTCGAGGCGGGGCAGGTGTCGCCCGACACCCGGGTCTACGGGGAGGGCGGCAGCTACCGGGTCGCCAACCGAATTTTTCACGACGCCTCCGGTGACCACTTCGGCTGGCTCACCTGCACCGAGGTCCTGCAGCACTCGAGCAACATCGGGATGATCAAGCTCACCGCCAATTTTGACCCGGCGAGCCTCTACGACCGCCTGCACGCTTTTGGCATCGGCCAGCGCACCCACATCGACTATCCGGGGGAATCGCCGGGGTCGTTGCGGACGGTACGGCAGTGGTCGCACGTCTCCCGCGCCTCCATCTCAATCGGCCAGGAGTTGGAGGTCACCGCCCTGCAGGTCGCCGCCTTCTACGGCGCGTTGGCCAATGGCGGGACCTGGTATGCGCCGCACTTGGCGCGCCACAACGCTGGCACGCCCGCACAGGTGGAGCGGTTGCGCGGCCGCAAGATTCTGTCGCGGAAGACCACCCGTACCCTGATCGACATCCTCGAAGGGGTCGTCGGGGAGAACGGCACCGCCCCGAAGGCGGCGGTGGAGGGGTTTTCGGTGGCCGGCAAGACCGGCACGGCGCAGCAGTACGACCCCCAACTGCACCACTATTCGCATACCCGCTTTGTCTCCTCGTTCGTCGGCATCGTGCCCGCCGAGCAGCCGCGCCTGGTGTGCATCGTCTCTTTGGATGGAGCGCGCGGCAAAGCCTACGGAGGCCAGGTGGCCGCCCCCATCTTCAAGGAGATCGCTACCCGCACCCTGCGCTATCTCGGGGTCCAGCCGGGCAACCCGCCGCGCATCCTGCAGGTGGCGGAGGCCCAGCCGGCGCCGCGCCTGGCGGCGCTCGCTCCCTGAGAGGTGACCCCTCGGTCCGGCGTTCGCCCACCCCATCCGGAAGCGGCATAATCACCCCTCCCCGCACCCCCTCTCCTCCCTTCCCAGCCACCACCCCGCACCCCGCGCGTCCCATGCGCCTTGCCACCCTTTTTGCCGACCTCCCGGTCACCGTTGTGGGTGACGACTCCGTGGCGATCGAGCGGATCACCGAGGACTCGCGCCGCGCCGGTCCCGGGACCCTCTTCGTGGCCCGCCGCGGGCAGGTGGTGGACGGCCACGACTACCTCGACGACGCCCTTGCCCGCGGTGGGGCCGCAGTGCTCTGCCGGCGGCCGCCGCCCACCACCGGCCGCGCCACGGTGGTGGTGGCGGATGACCCGTACGCGGTGGCGGTGGCCGCCGCCCACCGCCTTGCCGGTGCGCCGTGCGCGCACCTCCAACTCACCGGCATCACCGGCACCAACGGCAAGTCCACCACCGCCTTCCTGATCTGCCACCTCCTCGCCCAGAGGGGTCCGGACGCGGGGCTCATCGGCACCCTCGAGTACCGGGTCGGTCCCCACCGCCTCCCCGCCCCGCACACCACCCCCGACGGCCTGCGGGTGATCGAGCTCCTCGGCGCGATGCGCGCGGCGGGGTCGGACCACGCGGTGATGGAGGTCTCCTCCCACGGTCTCGACCAGCAGCGGGTGGCCGGCTGTCGCTTCACCACCGTGGTGTTCACCAACCTCACCCAGGACCACCTCGACTACCACCGCGACATGGAGTCGTACTTCGCCGCCAAGGGCCTCCTCTTCCGGCCGCCACTCGCCGTCGCCGGGACCGTGGCGGTGCTCAACAGTGACGACCCGTACGGCCGCCGCCTTGCCGCGACGACCGCGGTGGGGGTCCTCACCTACGGCCTCGGGCCGGGCGCCGCGGTGCGCGCCACCGACCTCGACCTCCGCAGCGAGCACAGCCGCTTCACCCTCCACCACGAGGGCCATGCGGTTCCGATCACCACCCGTTTACTCGGCGAGGTGAACGTCTACAACGTCCTTGCCGCCGCGGCGGTGGGGCTGCGTTACGGCTGGCCCTTGGCCGAGGTCGCCGCCGCCCTTGGCAGCGCCGCGCCGGTGCCCGGCCGGTACCAGCGCCTGGGCAGCGACCGGCCGGCGGTGGTGGTGGACTATGCCCACACCCCCGATGCCCTGGCGCGCGCGGTGGCCGATTGCCGCCGCCTCACCCGCGGCCGGCTGATCCTCGTCTTCGGCTGCGGTGGCGATCGCGACCGCGCCAAGCGGCCCCTGATGGGGGCGGCGGCCACCGGCGCCGAGCGGGTGATCCTTACCTCCGACAACCCGCGCAGCGAACCGCCGCGCCAGATCCTCGCCGAGATCGAGCCGGGGCTTGGCGACCACCCGTACACGGTGGAGGTGGACCGGGCCAGGGCGATCGCGGCCGCGATCGGCGAGGCGGCGGACGACGATTTGGTGCTGATCGCCGGCAAGGGCCACGAGGACTATCAGATCGTCGGCGCCGCGCGCCTGCCCTTCGACGACCGGGAGGTGGCGGCGGCGGCCCTGGCGCGGCGGGCGGTGGTGAGCGGGGTGGGGCGGTGAGCGTGGGTCCATTCACCGGCCGCCTCCTCGGCCGCTGGCTTGCCGGCGCGGCGATCGCGGCCGAGGCGCGTGGCGACCTCGACGCGGGGGCGGCCGCGGTGGCCACAGACAGCCGCTCCCTGCCCGCCGCCGCCTGCTTCGTTGCCCTCCGCGGGCCGAACTTCGACGGCCACCGTTTTGTCGCCGATGCCTTCGCCGCCGGCGCGGTCGGGGTGATCACCCGCGCGCCGGTGGTCCCACCGGCGGGGCGGTGGGCGATCACCGTGGCCGACCCCTTGGCGGCGCTCCAGGCCATTGCGGCGGCGTGGCGTGTGCGCCTGGCGACACCGGTGGTGGCGATTACCGGCTCGTGCGGCAAGACCACCACCCGCGAGATGGTGGCCGCCATCAGCGGGGGGGCGGGGCTGGCCGCGTGCGCCTCCGTCGCCAACCACAACAACGAAATCGGCGTGCCCCTCACCCTATTGGCCCTGCGCCCCCACCACCGCCTGGCGGTGGTCGAGCTGGGGATGAACCACGCCGGCGAGATCGCCTCCCTCACCCGCCTCGCGCGCCCGGACGTGGGCGCCATCACCTGCATCGGCGCGGCCCACCTGGAGGGGGTGGGCGATCTCGACGGGGTGGTGGCGGCGAAGGGCGAGCTGGTGGCGGAGTTGGCGGCGGGGCGGCCGGTGGTGCTCAACCGCGACGACCCCGCCTTTGCGCGTCTCGCCGGTCGCGCCCGCGGCCCGTTGCGCACCTTCGGTTGCCACCCCGAGGCCGAGGTGCGCTGGCGCCGGCAGGCGCATGGGGTGGCGCTAGTCGCGGGCGGCAAAGAGATCCGCATGGAGTCGTTGCCCGGCGACCACCTCGCCGCAGATGCGGCGTGCGCCGCCGCCTGCGCCCTCTCCCTCGGCCTGCCCGTGGCGGCGATCGCCGCGGGGCTTGGTTGCTTCCAGCCCCTGGCCGGCCGCGGCGCGCGCCTGGACCTCCCGGGCGGCGGCGTGCTCCTCGACGACTCCTACAACGCCAACCCCGACTCCATGGCCGCCGCCCTGGCGGTGCTCGCCGGAGCCCCGCGGCCGCGGGTCGCCATCCTCGGCGAGATGTTCGAGCTGGGGCACTCCGCCGACGATTTCCATCGCGACCTTGGGGCGCGGGCGGCGGCGGCGTGCGACCACCTAATCGCGGTCGGCGGCCGTGGCCCGCTGGTGGTGGCGGGCGGCGCCATGGGTGCGGCGGTGGCCGACTGGCAGGCGGCTTTGGCGGCGCTCCGGCCGCTGCTCGCGCGCCGCCCCACGGTGCTGGTGAAGGGCTCCCACTCGGTCCATCTGGAGCGGCTGGTGGCGGCGCTTGTAGGGGAGGCGAGCCGGCCGGGCGCTCTGCCGCCGGCCGCTCCGGCGCGGCCGGCGGTGACGGTGAGCTCGGAGAGTTAGAAGTCGGTCGGCCTTTGTCGATCGTGGCGAGAGGCAGCGGGCGCGAGGCCGGATCGGGACCCGTTCGAGGAGCTACGTGGGGCTATGGAACGAAGAACGGTCCACGAGTCCTGGCCCACGAGCCGCATGGTCCGCGCGGCAGGCGAGCGGGACAAAGTCCGACAGGCTCTTCGGGAGGGTCGGCCCGGTGGCCGGATGAACAGCGCATGCAACCACCGACGAAACGATTCCGTGGACTCTTGACCGTGCCGCTACCCACCCGCCACCCGCGCCGCATCCCGCCCCGGAAAGAGTCCGATGCTCGGTGATTTCCTCTACGCCCTGCGTGACCACGTCTCGGCGTTCAACGTTTTTCGCTACATCACCTTCCGGGCGATGGTGGCGGTCCTTACCGCCCTCGGCATCAGCCTGGCCCTGGGGCCGCTGTTCATCCGCTACATGCAGGCGCGGTCAGCGGGCCAGCCGATCCGTGAGCTCGGTCCCGAGAGCCATCTGCCGAAGGCGGGGACTCCGACCATGGGCGGGGCGATGATCCTGTTCTCCGTGGGGGTGACCGCGCTGTTGTGGGGCCAGTGGTCGAATGCCTACTTCTGCCTGGTGGTGGCGGTGACCATCGGCTTCGGTCTTTTGGGGCTCGCGGACGACTACCTGAAGGTCATCGCCCACGACTCCCGCGGCCTCCCCGCGCGCTACAAGCTCGGCGGCCAGTTTGTGTTCGCCGCCGGCGTCGGTCTCTTCCTCGTCCTCCACCCGGAGTCCACCTCCACCCTCCTGTCGGTCCCCTTCTTCAAGGGGCTGCACCCGAACCTCGGCCTCTTCTACATCCCCTTCGCGATGGTGGTGATCGTCGGGGCGAGCAATGCGGTGAACCTCACCGACGGCCTCGACGGGTTGGCAATCCTGCCGGTGATCATCTGCGCCGCGGTCTTCGCCGTGATCGCCTACCTCGCCGGCCACGCGCGCTTGGCCGCCTACCTCCACCTCCTCTACGTCCCGGGGGTGGGGGAGGTGTCGGTCTTCCTCGGTGCGATCATCGGCGCCGGCCTCGGCTTCCTCTGGTTCAACGCCTACCCGGCGACGGTCTTCATGGGCGATGTTGGTTCCCTTGCCCTCGGCGGGGCGCTGGGGACGGTGGCGGTGCTCGCCAAACAAGAGCTGCTGCTGGCGGTGGCGGGCGGCTTGTTCGTGGTGGAGGCGGTGTCGGTGATCCTCCAGGTCGCCTCCTTCAAGCTCTTCCACCGGCGGATCTTCCGGATGGCGCCGATCCACCACCACTTCGAGCTCAAGGGGTGGCCCGAGCCGAAGGTGATCGTGCGGGCGTGGATCATCACCATTGTCCTTGGCTTCGTTGCCCTCTCCACCCTGAAGCTGCGATGACCCTCCCCGACCTCAGCGGTCGTACCTACGCGGTGATTGGCGGAGGCCGCTCCGGCGTCGCGGCGGCGCGCTTTCTCGCGGGCGCCGGCGCCCGCGTGCGGCTTACCGACGCCGGGACACCGAAGCTGACGGAGCTCCCGGGTATCGAGCTCTTTCTCGGGGGCCATCCGGCGGCGTGCTTCGCCGGTGTCGACGAGGTGGTCCTCTCCCCCGGCGTGGCGCGCCGCGCGCCGGTGGTGCGGGCGCTTCTCGACCGCGGGATTTCGGTGATCGGCGAGGTGGAGCTTGCCTACCGCCACACGAATCGGCCGTTGCTCGCGGTCACCGGCACCAATGGCAAATCGACCACCGTGGCGTGGTTGTACGCGATGCTCCAGGAGGCCGGGATGCGGCCGAGCCTGGGTGGCAACATCGGCACGCCGCTCATCGAGGCGCTGGCCGACGGCGAGCCTGGGCCGTGCGTGGTGGAGCTCTCTAGCTTCCAGCTCGAGTCGATCGTCCACTTCCGGCCGCGCGTCGCCGGCTACCTCAACCTCTCTCCGGATCACGAGGACCGCTATCCGGACGCGGGGGCCTACGGCGCGGCCAAGGCGCGCATCTTCGAAAACCAGCAGGCGGGCGACAGCGGGGTGGTGAACCTCGACGACCCCTCCCTCGCGCCGCTCGTCGCCGGGCGATGGGCCTTCTCCGTGGCCGGCAGGGCGGGCGCGGCGGGGCGGGTGGAAGCGGGGGCCCTATGGGTGGAGACAGACCGTTTCACCGGCCGCTTGATCGACACCCGCGCGATGGCTCTGGGCGGGCGCCACGATCAGGCGAACGGCCTGGCCGCCGCCCTCATGGCGCTGGCCTGGAACGCGGAGCCGGCGGCGGTGGCCACGGTGCTCGCCCGCTTCACCGGCCTGACCCACCGCGGCGAGGTGGTGGCCGAGCACGGCGGGGTGCGCTTCGCGGACAACTCGAAGGCGACCAACGTCGGGGCGGTGGAGACGGTCCTCGCGTCGTTCGGCGACCGCGAGGTGGTGCTCATCGCCGGGGGCTCTTCCAAGGGCGGTGGCTTCGCGCAGCTCCGCCCGGCGGTGGCCCGGGCGTGTAGCCATTGCCTGCTCATCGGCCAGACCGCGCCCGCCTTGGCCGCGGCCCTGGCGGGGTGTTGTACGGTGGAAATCGTCGGTGCGCTGGGAGAGGCGGTGGCCCGCGCCGCGTGCCTCGCTCGCCCCGGCCAGACCGTGCTGTTGGCACCGGCGTGTGCCAGCTTCGACCAGTTCGCCAACTACGCCGACCGCGGCGCGCGCTTCGCCGCCTTCGCCCGCGCCGTGGCCGCGCCGCGGCCCGTCTGATCCCCCTGGCTCTCCCCTCTCTCCGCGTGGTCTCTGATGCAGAACCTCGACCGCCCCCTCTTCTTCACCTTCGCCGGACTCCTCCTGTTCGGCCTCGGCTCCCTCTACTCCGCCTCCTCCACCGAGGCGGTGAAGCTCACCGGCGACCCGTACCACTTCGTCGTCCACCAGCTCCTCTGGGCGGTGATCGGGATCGGCGTGGCCGCCCTCGTCGTGCGGGTGGACGTGCACCGCTGGGAGGCGGCGGCGCTCCCCCTCTTCTTCCTCTGCCTCATCCTTCTGGTCCTGGTCCTTATCCCGGGGGTGGGGGTGGAGGTGAATGCGGCGCAGCGGTGGCTACAGGTGGGCAGCTTCCGCTTTCAGCCGGCGGAGGCGGCGAAGGTAGCGATGGTGCTGTTGTTGGCGCGCACCCTGTCGCGCGACCCGGCCCGCCTGGAGCGGTTTGGCGGCGGCCTGGCGCCGCAGCTCGGCCTGACCGCGGTGATGGTGGTCCTGGTGCTGATGGAGCGCGACTTGGGCAACGCGGTGGTGATCGCCCTGGTGACCCTGGTGATGCTCTTCCTCGGCGGTGCGCGCCTGCGCCACCTCGGCGCCATCGTCCTCGCCTGTTGCCCGTTGGGGGTCCTGGCGATCGCGGCGGAGCCCTATCGGATCCGGCGCGTCTTCACCTATCTCCATCCGTGGGACGATCCCGCCGGCGGCGGCTGGCAGATCACCCAGTCGCTCATGGCGATCGGCAGCGGCGGCCTCTTTGGCACCGGCGTTGGCGCCGGGGTGCAGAAGCGGGTCTTCCTCCCCGCGCCGCATACGGACTTTATTTTTTCGGTGGTGGGAGAGGAGGTGGGGCTCATGGGTACGTTGCTGCTGGTATCCCTCTTTCTCCTCCTGGTCTGGCGCGGGGTCCACATCGCCCTCCGCGCCCCCACCCCGTTCGCCCAGCTCCTTGCTGCCGGCACCACCACCATGATCACCGTCCAGGCCCTCCTCAACATGATGGTGTGCACCGGCATGGTGCCCACTAAGGGGCTGACCCTCCCCTTCTTCAGCGCCGGCGGTTCCGCCCTGGTGGTGGACCTGGTTGCCGCCGGGTTTCTCCTCGCCACCTCGCGCTGGGTCGCCGAATGACCCGGCTGGCGATCGCCGGCGGGGGCACCGGCGGCCACCTCTTTCCCGCCCTGGCGGTGGCCGAGGCCCTGGTGGAACAGGGGGTGGCGCGTTCCGAGATCCTGTTCGTGGGGAGCGAGCGGGGGCTGGAGCAGCGCCTCGTCGGGCGCCACGGTTTTCCCCTCGAGTGCCTTCCCGCCCGCCCCTTTCAGGGCCAGGGCGGGCGGGCGCGGCTCGCCGCCGTCGCCGCCCTGCCGGGGCTGGTGGTCGCGGCCCGGCACCTCCTCGCACGCTTCGCGCCGGACGGATTGCTCGGGGTCGGTGGCTACGCCTCGGTCCCCGCCGGTCTCGCCGCTCGCAGCCTCGGGGTGCGCCTGGTCCTGCAGGAGCAGAATCGCTGGCCGGGGCTCGCCAACCGGCTGCTGGCCCATTTCGCCCGGCGGGTCTGTGTGGTCGACGACGCGGTCGCCCGCTTCTTCCCCGGTGGCCGGTGCGTTGCTACCGGCAACCCGGTCCCGGGGGAGCGGCGCCAGGCGGGGAGCCCCGCGGAGGTGGGGCTGAAGGAGGGGTGCTTCACCCTCTTGGTGATCGGCGGCAGCGGCGGCGCGGTGGCACTGAATGAGGTGCTGGCGGCCGCGGCGCCGCTTTTGGCCGACCGCGCTGGCGACCTGCAAATCCTCCACGCCTGCGGCGACCACCCCACGGGAGGCTTGGAGGAGGCGTACGCCAAGGCGGGGATCCACGCCCGGGTGTTGCCGTTCATCGAGCGGATGGGGGTGGCCTACGCGGTGGCGAATGCGATCGTCGCTCGCGCCGGGGCGCTCACCTGCCAGGAGATCGCCAACGCCGGCCTGCCGTCGCTCCTCATCCCGTACCCGTACGCGACCCACGACCACCAGTGGCACAACGCCCTGCGCCTCCAGGAGGTGGGGGCGGCGCAGGTGGTGCGCCAGGGGGAGCTCGACCCGGCGCGTCTCGCCGCCACGATCCGCGCCTGGCTCGACGACCCGGCCGGCCGCGCCCGCCAGGCCGCCGCCGCCCACCGCCTCGCCGCCCCGGACGCCGCCACGAAGGTTGCTGCCGAGCTCCTCGCCGCGGCGGCAAGGTAGCCCCATCAACAGAGTGAGACGCCCCAAGACGGTGTTGCGGTTCCTCGATTGGATGAGGTAGCCCATGAAGAAGCGCAAGAACCCCACCGGCAGGTCGGACGCGACCTCCGCCACCGTCGGCTACGAAGCCCAGCTCTGGCAGATGGCCGACGCGCTGCGCGGCAGCATGGACGCCGCCGAGTACAAGCACGTCTGCCTCGGCCTCCTCTTCCTCAAGTACATCTCCGACGCCTTCGAGGAGCGCCACACCGCGCTGCTGGCCGAGAAGGCGAAGGGCGCCGACCCGGAGGATCCCGACGAGTACCGCGCTCAGACCATTTTCTGGGTGCCGCCCGAGGCGCGCTGGCCCGACCTGAAGGCGCAGGCCCGCCAAGCCACCATCGGCCAGCTCGTGGACGACGCGATGGCCGCCATCGAGCGCGACAACTCAGGCCTCAAGGGCGTGCTCCCCAAGGATTACGCCCGCCCCGCGCTCGACAAGCAGCGGCTCGGGAGCCTCATCGACCTGATCTCGAACATTAGTTTTCGATCCGATCAACCCTCACCCCCGTCCCCTCTCCCACTGGGAGAGGGTGGCCGAAGGCCGGGTGAGGGACAGGTCAAACGCAGCGCGTTTGACCTGTTGGGCCGGGTCTACGAGTACTTCCTCTCCCAGTTCGCCAGCGCGGAGGGCAAGAAGGGCGGCGAGTTCTACACACCGCGCTGCATCGTGCGGCTGCTGGTCGAGATGCTCGAGCCGTTCCAAGGCCGCGTCTACGACCCCTGCTGCGGCTCCGCGGGGATGTTCGTGCAGTCGGTGGAGTTCCTCCGCGCCCACGCGAACGGCAACGGCAACCTGCCTGCCGGCAGGCAGGCGGCGGCCAAGCCTGCGAAGGGCGCCAAGGCGGGCGCGAAGCCCGACATCTCGATCTACGGTCAGGAGTCGAACTACACCACCTGGCGGCTCGCCAAGATGAACCTCGCGATCCGCGGCATCGACGGCCAGATCAGCCACGGCGACACCTTCCACAACGACCGCCACCCCGACCTCAAGGCCGACTTCATCCTCGCCAATCCGCCGTTCAACGTCTCCGACTGGGGCGGTGAGCGGCTCAAGGACGACAAGCGCTGGCACTACGGCACCCCGCCGGCGGGCAACGCCAACTTCGCCTGGGTGCAGCACATCGTCCACCACTTAGCACCCGCCGGCGTGGCCGGCTTCGTGCTCGCCAACGGCTCGATGGCGTCCAACCAGTCCGGCGAGGGCGAGATCCGGAAGTCCCTGATCGAGGCCGACCTCGTGGATTGCATGGTCGCGCTGCCGGGCCAGCTCTTCTACTCGACGCCGATCCCTGCGTGCCTGTGGTTCCTCGCGCGCGACAAGCGCGGGCAACCCTCACTCCGGCCTGCCGGCCACCCCTCTCCCAGTGGGAGAGGGGCTGGGGGTGAGGGATACCGAGACCGAAGGGGCCAGGTGCTCTTCATCGACGCCCACAAGCTCGGCCGCATGGCGGATCGCACGCACAAGGAGCTGACCGACGACGACCTCACTCGCATCGCCAACACCTATCACGCCTGGCGCCTGCCTGCCGGTCAGGCAGGCGAGTACGCCGACATCGCCGGCTTCTGCAAGAGCACGCCGCTGGAGGACATCCGCAAGCACGGCCACGTGCTCACCCCCGGCCGCTACGTCGGCGCCGAGGCGGTGGAGGACGACGGCGAGCCATTCGCGGAGAAGATGCGGCGGCTCACCGCGACGCTGCGCGAGCAGCAGGCCGAGGCCGCAAAGCTCGATGCCGCCATCGCCGCCAACCTCAAGGAGCTGGGGTATGGCGGGTAGGAAAAAGACCACAAAGGACTCGGCCATGTCCGATAGCGAATCCATCATCCCTCGGGACTACGCGGACTGGCTGGCCAGCCTTAAGTCTCGTATCTCCGGTGCCCGGCAGCGGGCCACCCTCGCCGTTAATCAGGAGCTGGTGCGGCTCTATCACCACATCGGCACCGAGATTCTGGAGCGGCAGACCCGTCAGGGCTGGGGAGCCAAAGTGATCGACCGCCTGGCCGCCGATCTCCGCGAAGCCTTCCCGGAGATGAAGGGCTTTTCCAGCTCGAACCTGAAATACATGCGGTTCTTCGCCCAGATGTGTCCCGCCGGCCTAATTGGTCAGCAGCCTGCTGACCAATTGCCCTGGTTCCACCTCGTCACCCTCCTCACCAAGGTTTCTGCGGACACCGAGCGCGAATGGTATGCGGCCCAAGTCATCCAACATGGCTGGTCGCGGCCCACGCTGGATGTCCACATCAAAAACCAACTCCACCTGCGCCGGGGCGTCGCCATCACCAACTTCGACCGCCACCTCCCCACGCCGCACGCCCAGCTCGCCATCGAAGCCTTGAAGGACCCCTACTTTTTCGATTTTCTCGGCCTCGGCGACGAAGCCCATGAGCGCGACATCGAGGACGCCCTCATTCGGCACATCACCCGGTTTCTCCTGGAACTCGGGGCAGGTTTCGCTTTTGTCGGGCGGCAATTTCGGCTGGAAGTGGGTGGCGACGAGTTTTTCATCGACCTGCTTTTCTATCACACCCGCCTGAAATGTTATGTGGTGGTGGAACTCAAGGGAGTGGCCTTCAAGCCCGAACACGCCGGCCAACTGAACTTCTATCTCGCCGCCGTGGATGCCCAACTCAAGGCCCCGGACGACAAGCCCACGCTCGGCCTCTTGCTCTGCAAAACCAAGAACCGCCTCGTCGCCGAATATGCCCTCTCCGGAATCAGCAAACCCATCGGTGTGGCGGAATACCAACTCGTGCGCGCACTGCCCGAACCGCTGGATACCAATCTGCCCAGCATTGAGGAGATCGAGGCGGAGCTGGCGCCTGCCGCGCGGGCAGACAGGCCGAAGCGGGGCAAACGATGAGCGGCGGGGTTCGAGGTGCAAAGCTCGATGCCGCCATCGCCGCCTGCCTGCCGGTCAGGCAGGCCAACCTGAAGGAGCTCGCGTATGGCGGGTGAGTACGACACGGCCCCGTTGGGCGAAGTCGCGTCCGTCCGGTCTGGGTTCGCCTTCAAGAGCAGCGACTGGGCGGAGAACGGGATACCTGTCGTCAAGATCGCGAACGTGAAGGACGGCCGTCTCGTCATGGACGGTTGTTCGTTCGTTCCTCAGGCCGTCGCAGACTCCGCCGCGGAGTTCGCGCTCCAAGTCGGTGACATCCTCATCGCGATGACCGGGTACGTCGGCGATGTTGCGATAGTGCGCGAGCGTGACTTGCCAGCGGCACTCAATCAGCGTGTCGGCCGCTTTGCAATCCGTGACCGCCGACGTCTAGATCAGCGCTTCCTCTTCTACCTGCTAAGGGACGCTGATGTCCGCCAAGAGATTGAGGGTCTTGGCTACGGCTCAGCGCAACCAAACGTCAGCCCGTCACTGATACACGGCGTCGAGGTCCCGCTACCGCCCCTCCCCGAACAACGCGCCATTGCCCACATCCTCGGCACGCTGGACGACAAGATCGAGCTGAACCGGCGGATGAACGAGACGCTGGAGGCGATGGCGCGCGCGCTCTTCAAGTCGTGGTTCGTGGACTTCGACCCCGTCCGCGCCAAGGCCGAAGGCCACGACCCCGGCCTGCCCAAGCCGCTGGCCGACCTCTTCCCGGATTCCTTTGAGGACTCGGAGCTGGGGGAGATTCCGAAAGGCTGGGAAGTGCGGCCCTTTGCAGGGATAGTCGAGATCATCGGTGGCGGTACGCCGAAGACCTCAGTGGCCGAATACTGGGACGGCGAAATCCCTTGGTTCTCGGTCGTGGATGCACCGAACGGTGCAGATGTGTGGGTCGTGGATACCGAGAAGAAGATCACGCGGGAAGGGGTCGAGAACTCATCAACCCGGATTCTTCCGGTTGGCACAACGATCATCTCCGCCCGGGGTACGGTTGGGCGAATCGCGCTCGTAGGCGTACCAATGGCCATGAACCAGTCGTGCTATGGCCTTCAGGGCAAGGAGGATAGGCGCGAGTTCTTCATGTACTTCGCAACCCGAGAGCTGGTTGCCTGCCTACGGCAGCACGCGCACGGTTCGGTGTTCGACACGATCACGCGCGATACTCTCGCTGGCGTATCGGTTGCGGCTCCTTCAGCCGAGCTGATCGAGGCCTTCGAAACCCGCGTTGGCTCGAGTATGGAGCGGATCCGGGCCGGACTGTTTGAATCCCGCACCCTTGCCGCCCTGCGCGACGCGCTGCTGCCCAAGCTCATCTCCGGCGAGCTGCGGGTGAAGGACGCCGATGATCTTGTACAGGAGGCTACCGTATGACAGTGCCCGACGATTTCTCAGTGCTTCACGAGAAACCCTTCGCCGACGCCGTTGCGAAGTTCGAAGAGTTGTTCGCTCAGAACGGCCGAGCCTTCTTGATGGGTGCTGGCTGCAGCAAGTGTGCAGGGCTGCCATTGACCGCCGCACTCACCGAGAAATCCCTCAGTAGCACGAAGCTCGACGACACGACGAAAAAGATCCTTGTCGCACTTCGCGATCTCTTCAAGGGTGCTGACGACGCGAACATTGAGGACTATCTCAGCGAGCTCATTGACCTGCTGGCGATCGCCGATCGTCGGACCTCACGAGGCGCGACGCAGAAAAACATCACCCTGGGGGAGAGCTCCTATAGCGACGCGCTGCTGCGAACGGCCGCCGATCAAATCAAGCGAGCCATCGCCGAAGTTATTGAGCAAAAGGTGTTGATCGAAACCCATCGGAACTTTGTCCGCGCTCTGCATAGCCCTTTGCGTCCGGGAAGACCTACGTCGGGTCAGAGAGTGGACTACCTCGTATTGAACTACGACACGGTACTTGAGGACGCCCTGGCCTTGGAGCGCGTACCGTTCGCAGACGGACTCGATGGGGGCGTTACTGGTTGGTGGAGTCCGCAGACATTCGATCGCGATGGACTAGCCGCTCGTGTGTTTAAGCTGCATGGGTCGATCAACTGGTGCGATTTTCCCGACGATCCTCTACCGCGTCGGCTGGGGTCTAGCCTTCAGATCACTGCAGCCAACGACCGGCGCATCCTCATTTGGCCGGCCTCGACGAAGTACCGTGAGGCGCAGCTTGATCCCTACGCGCAACTGATGGAGCGCGCGCGCCGCGTGCTCCGGCCGAGCCTCGGTTCCCAGTGCGTTCTGGTCGTCTGCGGGTATCGCTTCAGCGACGCTCACATAAATCTTGAGCTTGATCGCGCGCTTCGGGAATCGGGAGGACGACTCACAATTGTTGTCTTCACTTCTGACAACGAGCCGTCTGGCCAGTTGGCAACGTGGCATAAGGACGGCGCCGTAACGGAGCAGGTGCTTGTGTTCGCCAACCGAGGGTTTTTCCACGGCACCCTGTCAGCGCCCACGACGACGGACCTCCTCTGGTGGAAGTTCGAGAACATCACTCGGCTGCTTGGGGGTGAGCGATGAACGCCGACAAACGCAATCCGGCCGATCCGATTGAGAACCTGGCTATCGGCAAGATCATTGAAGTAGATGGGACCCACGTCATTGCGGAATTGGACCCCGGACTAACAGAGCTTTCTCGTGTATATGCAGGGGAGACGTATCCAATCGGCCAGTTCGGCTCGATCGTGCGGATCCACTTCGGTCGCCGACTGCTCTACGCCCTCGTGGGCCGACTAAGGATGAAGGCGGAGTACGAGTCTGAACGCGGCTTTGCGTCTCAAGCCTCAGCCGATGAGCGAGTCGTCGAGGCCGACTTGTTCGGGGAGGGCGAGTGGAGCCAGGATGCGGCCGGCACCCCGAAGCTGGTCTTCCAGCGGGGCGTTGCAACGTATCCCCTGCCGCAACAGACGGTGTATCTCACGCCCAAGTCGGAGTTGCGGTCCATCTACGGGCACAAGAGGGGAGCGGATATTCAGCTCGGCGAGCACGTTGGGTCGGGCGGTGCGCCTTGCTTTGCTGACATGAATGAACTGCTCGGGAAGCACACAGCGGTGCTCGGCTCAACCGGAGCGGGAAAGTCCGGAGCGGTCGCAGCAATAGTTCACAGCATTCTTGACCGAGGAACGGATGCTGGCCACGCGAACTGGAAACCGCAGATCGTTGTGCTGGACCCGCACAACGAATACGGCAAGGCGTTCAGCGGCCACAAGAGACTCTCGACGGACGAGGGCACTCTTTCTCTCCCTTACTGGCTGTTGGACTTGGACGAAACGATCGGTCTCTTGATCGGAAAGACCGAATACGCGGCTACGTCGCAATCCAACATCGTCAAGAACGCGCTGCTCGCAGCGCGCATGAAGTCCGCGTCCGAGGTTCTAGATCTCGATGTGGCGAAACTCACCGTGGACGCGCCCATCCCATATGTCCTTGGGGAACCATCAGGTTTGGACGAGTTTGGTGCGATCAACAACACAAGATACGAGACGGGTCTCGTCGGAGCAATCAATGCGCAGAGACCAGACAACAAGAACAAGAAGGACCACGAGGACTACAACAAGGTCCTGAGGAAGCTCGACTCCCTGATGAAGGATGAGCGGCTTGCATTCATGATGAAGCCTTGGAGTGGAGCCGGCGACCCGATGAGCGATGTGTTGGCCCAGTTTCTTGGTGACGGTGTTCCGGTGCGAATCGTCGACTTGTCCGGAGTGCCAAACGAAGTCGCAGGGACTGCGAGCGCCGCGATAGCTCGAACTCTATTCTCTTTGAAAGTCTGGCAGACTGCTGAAGAGCGGGCCATGAGCCCGGTCTTGCTGGTTTGCGAAGAAGCCCACCGATACGTGCCGAATAGTGGTGGGGCGCAATACGGCGCAGCTCAGGGTGCGATTAGGCGAATCGCGAAGGAAGGCCGCAAGTACGGCATTGGATTGATGCTGGTGTCACAACGCCCAAGCGAGGTTGAGGCGACTGTGCTGTCGCAATGTAACTCGTGGATCGTGCTGCGCATCACGAATGAGGCTGACAGAGAACACGTCAAGGGGATTCTTCCTGATTCGATGGCTGGCCTCACGAAGATGCTGTCTGGACTGCGTCGGCAGGAGGCCATTTTTGTCGGGCAGGCGGCTATGCTGCCTTCGCGAATAATGATCAGAGACCTCACGGATGACCAGTTGCCGAAGTCGAATGACATCGACTTCGACAAGGGTTGGCAGCACGTTGGCTTGTCGGCTGCGCAGTTGGGAGATGTCGCCAGTCGTTGGCGATACCAGAAGCGATGAGCGGCACCTTCACCGACTCCGTTGTCAAAGAGGCCACGCTCGCCTGGCTCGAAAGCGCCGGCTGGGCGATCAAGAACGGTGCCGACATCGCTCCCGGCGAGCCTGCCGCCGAGCGCGATGACTACGGGCAGGTGGTGCTGGCCCAGCGGCTGCGTGATGCGCTCGCCCGGCTCAATCCCACACTGCCCGTCGAGGCACTGGACGACGCCTTCCGCAAACTGACGCGGCCGGGCCCGCCTGCCGGTCAGGCAGGCGGCGCGGAACGGATCCGGCGGAACCGCGCCTTCATGCCGGAAGCGCAGGAGGATTGGAAGTGACCCACGACGCCGAAACGGACATCCCCCGCGGTGAAGTCATCGTCTACGAGGCTCCCGATGGCCAGGTGCGGGTCGACGTGCGGCTGGAGCGGGAAACCGTCTGGCTGTCGCTGAATCAGGTGGCGGAGCTGTTCGATCGCGACAAGTCCGTGATTTCACGGCACTTGCGCAACGTGTTCGAGTCGGGGGAGCTGGAGCGGGCGGCAACTGTTGCAAAAAATGCAACAGTTCAAACCGAGGGGGGCCGCGGGGTCACCCGCGAGATCGAGTTCTTCAATCTCGACGCCATCCTGTCGGTCGGGTACCGGGTCAATTCCAAGCGCGGCACCCAGTTCCGGATCTGGGCCACGACCACCCTGCGCGAGCACCTGCTGCGCGGTTACACCCTGAACGAGCGCCGCCTGCGCGAACGGGGCTTGAGCGAGATCGAGCAGGCGGTCGGGCTCCTGGCCCGGACGCTGACGAGCCATGCGCTGGTCACGGATGAGGGTCGCGCCGTGCTGGACGTGGTGCAGCGCTACACCCGTTCCTGGCGGCTCTTGCTGGAGTACGACGAAGAGCGGTTGGCGGAGGTGCCGGGGCGTCCGGTGGCGCCGACCGCGGCGCTCTCGCTCGACGACGCCCGCGCTGCCTACGCGCGGCTGCGGGACGATCTGCTCGGCCGCGGCCAAGCGGGACCGCTCTTCGGCCAGGAGCGCGGCGACGCCTTGGCAGCCATCCTCGGCGCGATCGAGCAGACCTTCGGTGGCGAGCCGCTCTACCCGAACGCGCAGGCACGCGCCGCGCACATCCTCTACTTCGTCATCAAGGACCATCCCTTCGGCGACGGCAACAAGCGCATCGGCACGCTCTTGTTCCTCGACTACTTGCGGCGGAATGGGCTGCTCGATCACGCCGACGGCTCGCCGCGGCTGGCGGACAACGCGATGGTGGCGCTCGCCCTGCTCGTCGCCGAGAGCGATCCGGCACAGAAGGAGCTGATGATTCGGCTGGTGCTGAGTCTCGTCGGAGACGAAGCGTGAGCGAGCACGGCGTCGCCGAATCCGTCGTCGAACAGGCCGCCCTGGCCTGGCTCGAAAGCGCTGCCTGGTCGGTCAGGAACGGCGCGGCATCGGTCTTGATCAGCCGACACCGAAGGTTGCAATCAGCCGCTCCGCGGGGGTCCGGGCGCCGCTTTCGTGAATCAGCCATCTGATGGGTGATTTTCAGCCGAGCGTGGGCTACACTGCCTGCATGCTCACCCGCCACGCCACCACGCGCCTGCGCGCGGCGCTCGCCGATCGTCCGGTCGTGCTGCTGCACGGCGCGCGGCAGACGGGCAAGACCACGCTGGTGCGCACCGTGGCGGAGGAGGTCGGCGCACGGTATGTGACGCTCGATGACCTGACAATGCTGGCCGCGGCGCGCGGCGATCCGGCCGGCTTCCTCGCGGGCTTCGGGCAGCCGCTGGTGCTGGACGAAGTTCAGCGCGCGCCCGACCTGCTGCTGGCCATCAAGGCGGCTGTGGACCGCAAACGCACCCCGGGGCGCTTCCTGCTCACGGGTTCGGCTAATGTGTTGCTGGTGCCGCGGGTGGCGGAGTCGCTCGCCGGGCGCATGGAGATCGTGCCCCTGTGGCCGTTCTCGCAGGGCGAGATTGAGGGTGCCACGGAAGGGTTCATCGACGCGGCGTTCGGGGACGCGCCGCCGCCGCTCGGCCGTTCCTCCTCATCGGCGCGCCTCACGGACCGCGTGCTGCGCGGCGGCTACCCAGAAGCAGTGCCGCTCGCATCGGCCGAGCGGCGCCGCGCCTGGTTCGATGCGTACGTGACGACGATCCTGCAGCGCGACGTGCGCGACCTCGCCCGCATCGAGGGGCTGACCGAACTGCCGCGCCTGCTCGCCCTGCTGGCGTCGCGGCCTATGGCGCAGCTCAATTATGCGGACCTGTCGCGCGGCACCGGGTTGCCGCAGTCGACGCTGAAGCGCTACTTCGCACTGCTCGAGACCGTGTTCCTGGTTCGGTTGCTGCCGCCCTGGTACGCCAACATCGGCAAGCGGCTGGTCAAGACGCCGAAGGTGCTGCTCGCGGACACGGGTCTTGCCGCGCACCTGATGGGCATCAATGCGGCGCGGCTTTCGCAGGATCGCAGCCTCCTCGGTGGGCTCTTCGAGAACTTCGTCGCGATGGAGCTTGTCAAACAGGCGGGCTGGAGCGTGGATCCGCCCGCGCTGTACCACTTCCGCACGCACGAAGGCGACGAGGTGGACCTGGTGATGGAGCGGCGTGACGGAGCGCTGGTGGGAATCGAGGTCAAGAGCGCGGCGACGGTCACGGCGGCGGACTTCAAGGGCCTGCGCACGCTGGCCGAGGCCGCCGGGCGGTGCTTCCGCCGCGGCATCGTGCTGTACACCGGCGCCGAGGTCGTGCCGTTCGGCTCAAAGCTTTACGCGTTGCCCATGGAGGCTTTGTGGCGCGGGAGCGCGCAGCAGCCGGAGGCGAAGAAGGCCAAACGATGACCGCCTTCACCGAATCCGTCGTCGAACAGGCCGCGCTCGCCTGGCTCGAAAGCGGTGGCTGGCGGATCGCGCACGGCCCCGATATCGCGCCGGACATGCCCGCGGCGGAGCGGCGCGATTACGGCGAGGTCGCGCTGGCCCAGCGCCTGCGTGATGCACTCGCCCGGCTCAATCCCACGCTGCCCGTCGAGGCGCTGGCCGACGCCTTCCGCAAACTGACGCGGCCGGAAGGCGCGGAGCTGGTGGCGCGCAACCGCGCGCTGCATCGGCTACTGGTGGATGGCGTGACCGTGGAGTACCGCACGGCCGAGGGCGAGATCCGAGGCGCGCAGGCGCGGGTGATCGACTTCGACCAGCCCTCGGCCAACGACTGGCTGGCCGTGAACCAGTTCAGCGTCACCGAGAACAAGCACACGCGCCGGCCGGATCTGGTGCTGTTCGTGAACGGCTTGGCCGTCGCGGTCGTCGAGCTGAAGAACGCCGCGGACGAGAGCGCGACCATTTGGGGCGCCTGGCAGCAGTTGCAGACCTACAAGGCGGAAGTTCCGGCGCTGTTTGCCACCAACGCCCTGCTCGTCATCTCCGACGGGGTGGAGGCGCGGGTGGGCACGCTCACCGCCGGGCGCGAGTGGTTCAAGCCTTGGCGCACCATAACGGGGGCGGACTTCTACGCGCCCCCGTTACCCTCACCCCAACCCTCTCCCAGCGGGAGAGGGAGTCACAATTCCCCCCCCTCTACCCTTGGGAGAGGGGGAGGGGGTGACGGGCAGTACGACCTCAAGCCGGAGCTTGAGGTCGTACTGCTAGGCGTGTTCGACCCGCAGCGTCTGCTGGACTTGATCCGCGACTTCATCGTCTACGAGGACGACGGGGGCGGTCGTGTGGCGAAGAAGATGGCGGGCTACCACCAGTTCCACGCGGTGCAGGTGGCGGTGGGCGAGACGCTGCGCGCGGCCGAGCTGCACCGTGCCAGCAATCGGGCGGGCGATCGGGTCGCGGAGGCCGAAGGCCGCTACGAGGCCGGCAAACAACCCGGTGGCAAGGCCGGCGACCGGCGCGTGGGCGTGGTCTGGCACACGCAGGGTTCGGGCAAGAGCCTGACGATGGCCTTCTACGCCGGGCGAATCATCCGCGAGAGGGCGATGGAGAACCCGACCCTCGTCGTGCTCACCGACCGCAACGACCTCGACGACCAGCTCTTCGCCACCTTCTCCCGCTGCAAGGACCTGCTGCGCCAGCCGCCGGTGCAGGCGGAGAGTCGCGCGCACCTGCGCGAGTTGCTCACCGTTGCGTCCGGCGGCGTTGTCTTCACGACGATCCAGAAGTTCATGTCGCCTGCGGCCCCACCCTCACCCCAGCCCTCTCCCAGAGGGAGAGGGGGAGATCCGCCTGCGGCCCCACCCTCACCCCAGCCCTCTCCCAGAGGGAGAGGGGGTCAGTACCGTGGGGGCTACGAGTTTGCGGGTTTGGTGGAGAGAGCCCGCCAGCTTCGGAGACAGCCGACGACCGCGGAAGAGCTCATGTGGAGCATGCTCTGCGAGCGACAGTTCTTGAGTTTGAAGTTTCGCCGACAACACCAGATCGGTGACTACATCGTCGACTTCTGCTGTCACGACGCAATGCTTGTCGTCGAGCTGGACGGTGGCGTCCACGACTCCCAGGAGCGCTCCAGGGCCGACTCCCGACGAGACGCGTATCTCATGAGTCTGGGATTCACCGTCCATCGAGTCCCCAACGAGCGCCTGCTTGGTGACCCGGCGTCGGTGCTATCCGACCTCGCCAGGCATCTCCCCTCTCCCGCTGGGAGAGGGGTTGGGGGTGAGGGTCCGCTATCACTACGACCGAACGTCGTAGTGATAGCGGATGAGGCGCACCGCAGCCAGTACGACTTCATCGACGGCTACGCGCGCCACCTGCGCGACGCGCTGCCCAACGCCTCGTTCATCGGCTTCACCGGCACGCCGATCGAACTTCAGGACGCCAACACGCGCGCCGTGTTTGGCGACTACATCAGCGTGTACGACATCCAGCGTGCCGTCGCCGACGGCGCGACGGTGCCCATCTACTATGAGAGCCGGCTCGCCAAGCTGGCACTCGACGAGGCGGAGCGGCCGAAGATCGACCCGGAGTTCGAGGAGGCGACCGAGGGCGAGGAGGTCGAGCGCAAGGAGAAGCTCAAGACCCGGTGGGCGCAGCTCGAGGCCGTGGTCGGCGCCGAGAAGCGGCTCGCGATCGTGGCGCGCGACATCGTCGACCACTTCGAGACACGTTGCGAGGCGCTGGAAGGCAAGGCGATGGTCGTGTGCATGAGCCGGCGCATCTGCGTGGAGCTCTATCGCGAGATCGTGAAGCTCCGGCCGCAGTGGGCGAGCGACGACGACGCCTTGGGCGCGATCAAGGTGGTGATGACCGGGCAGGCTGCAGACCCCGCCGACTGGCAGCCTCACATCCGCAACAAGCCGCGGCGCGAGGCGCTGGCGAACCGCTTCCGCGACGCCGCCGACTCGCTGCGCATGGTGCTGGTGCGCGACATGTGGCTCACCGGCTTCGATGCGCCGAGCCTCTCCACGATGTACCTCGACAAGCCGATGCGCGGCCACGGCCTCATGCAGGCGATTGCGCGGGTGAACCGGGTGTTCAAGGACAAGCCCGGTGGGCTGGTGGTGGACTACCTCGGCCTCGCGCAGGAGTTGAAGGCGGCGCTGGCGACCTACACCGAGAGCGGTGGCATGGGGAGCACCGCGCTCGATCAGGACGAGGCGGTGGCCGTGATGCTGGAGAAGTACGAGGTCTGCTGCGATCTCTTCGGTTCCTTCACGACGCCCAAGGGCGTCGTGGGCGGCTTCGATTGGGCGAAGTGGACGACCGGAACGCCGCAGGAGCGGCTCGGCCTGCTGCCGCCCGCGCAGGAGCACATCCTGCGCCAGGACAACGGCAAGGAGCGCTGCGTGCGCGCCGTGCGGGAGTTGTCCCAGGCGTTCGCGCTGGCCGTGCCGCACGCCGAGGCGCTGCGAATCCGCGACGACGTGGCCTTCTTCCAGGCGGTGCAGGCCGTGCTGGCCAAGCGCGCCCCCGGCGACGCCCGGCCCGAGGAGGAGCTCGACCACGCGGTGCGAAGAATCATCTCGCGCGCGGTGGCCCCCGAGGGCGTGATGGACATCTTCGCCGCTGCCGGGCTCCAGAAGCCCGACCTCTCGATCCTCTCCGACGAGTTCCTCGCCGAAGTGCGCGGCATGCCCCAGCGCAACCTGGCCGTCGAGTTGCTCCAAAAACTGCTCAAGGGTGAGATCGCGACCCGCCGCCGCAAGAACGTCGTCCAGGCCCGCTCCTTCGCAAAGATGCTGGGGGAGACGATCCGCCGCTACCAGAACCGCGCGATCGAGGCGGCGCAGGTGATCGAGGAGCTGATCCAGCTCGCGAGGGAGATGCGCGAGGCCAGCGCTCGCGGCGAGCGGTTCAGGCTCTCGGAGGACGAGCTGGCCTTCTACGACGCGCTGGAGACCAACGACAGCGCGGTGAAGGTGCTGGGTGACGAGACGCTGCGCGCGATCGCCCGGGAGCTGGTGGAGACCGTGCGCAAGAACGTGACCATCGACTGGACCCTGCGCGAGAACGTGCGGGCGCAACTGCGGGTGCTCGTCAAGCGCATCCTGCGCAACCACGGCTACCCTCCGGACAAGCAGGAGAAGGCGACGCAGACGGTGCTGGAGCAGGCGGCGTTGCTGTCCGGTGAATGGGCGGGCGCTTGAGAGGGGTGCCCAACCACAGCATGCGCGGAGGGCACCGCGCGCCGCCGCTGAACCGAAGCGTGATGGCTCTGAGACAGCAGAAGCGGGGTGAGAAGGGCGGGGTCAGCTCTTGAACCGTCGGGCGGGGTTGACCGAGGGTGGCTTGCTGGCGCGCTGGTTGGGGATCGAGTTGTCGAATGCTCTCTACCGCGGCACGTGCCGGGGGTACGCGCTGCCCGATCGACGCGGGCGAGATGGATCGGCGGGGGGGTCCGGCGTTGCCACCGCCCCTCCCCCAACCTGAAAGGGGAGGGGCTCTGAATGTTTCCAGACCTGACCCCGAGGTGTGACCCCGAGGTGGATCCCGAGGGGTTCATGTCCGGTGGGGGAGCGGGGTGGGTTGCCCGCCGGCCGCCCGCCTTGGGCCCGTTGGGGTGTGGCCTCCCCGACCGGGCGCGCGGGGTCGGCGACCGGTCCCCGCTTTGGTATCGTTGCCACCCCCTTTGCCTTCCTAGCGCTTTGCGCTAAACCCCCGCGGATTGTCCCGCCACCGCTGTTTCCTCCCTCTCCCCCTGCCGCGTATGTCCACCTCTCTCTTTCAGACCGCCCACCACGTCCACTTCATGGGGATCGGCGGGGTCGGGATGAGCGGGATCGCCGAGATCCTGGTCACCCTGGGCCACCGCGTCTCCGGCTGCGACCTGAAGGAGAATGACGCGGTGGCCCGCCTGCGCGCCCATGGCGCGAGCGTGGCGATCGGCCACCACCCGGACCACGTGGCCGGCTGCGACGTGGTGGTCACCTCCTCGGCGGTGCGCCCGGACCATCCGGAGATCGTTGCCGCGCGCGCCGCGCGCATCCCGGTGATCCCGCGCGCCGAGATGCTCGCCGAGCTGATGCGCCTGAAGTACGGCGTGGCGGTGGCCGGTGCGCACGGCAAGACCACCACCACCTCGATGCTCGCCACCCTCCTCGAGGGGGCGGGGCTCGACCCGACGGTGGTGGTGGGGGGCAAGGTGAAGGGGGGCAGCGGCGCGCGCCTGGGCGCCGGCGAGGTGTTGGTGGCGGAGGCGGACGAGTCGGACGGCTCGTTTCTTACCCTGTCGCCGGTGGTGGCGGTGGTCACCAACCTCGACGATGAGCACCTCGACCACTACGGCACGCCGGCGGCGGTGGACGACGCCTTCGTCGCCTTCTGCAACCGGGTCCCCTTCTTTGGGGCGTGCGTGATCAACCTCGACGACCCGCGCCTGGCGCGCCTCCTCCCGCGCCTGAACAAGCGGACGATCACCTACGGCACCACGCCGGCGGCGGATCTGCGCCTCCTCCCCGCCGCGACCCCGAGCGGCGACGGGCCGCAGACCTTCCAGCTCGTCGAGCAGGGGCGGGATCTCGGCCCCTTCCACCTGTGGGTGGCCGGCCGCCACAACGCGAGCAACGCGGCGGCGGCAATCGCGGCGGCCCGCTTTCTGGGCGCGGAGGTGGAGGCCCTGCGCGTGGCCCTGGCCGACTTTGTCGGGGTCAGCAGGCGGTTCGAGTTGCTCTACGAGGGGGACGGCGTACGGGTCATCGACGACTACGGCCACCACCCCACGGAGATCAGCGCCACCCTCGCGGCGGCGCGCGCCTCCTGGCCGGGCCGCCTGGTGGCCTTGGTCCAGCCGCACCGCTACACCCGCCTTGCCGCCCTGGCGGAGCGTTTCGCCACCGCCTTGCTCGCCACCGACGTTTGTCTGATCACCCAGGTCTACGCCGCGGGCGAGGCGCGCGGCAGCGGCCCGGACGGTCGCGACCTCACCGAGCTTCTGCGCCAGCGCGGCCATGGCCACGCCTCCTTCCACCCCGACCTCGACGCCATGGCGCAAGCGGCCCTGGCGGTGGTGCGGCCCGGTGATCTGCTCCTGACCCTCGGCGCCGGCGACATCACCCGCCTCGCCCACCGCCTCGCCGCGGAGTTGGGGGCGCGCCTTGGGACCACGCTCCTCCCCCGCTGACCGCCGTGGCTTGCCGCCTTCCTTTGTCTGTGGTCGCCCCTGCCGAACCGTGATGGTCGCTGCCACCGCCTCGCCGCCTGCCGCCCTCCTCGGCCTCCTCGACGCGGAGGTGCGGATGAACGAGCCGATGGCCGCCCACACCACCTTCGGGATCGGCGGCCCGGCGCAGGTGTGGGTGCGGCCGCGGACGGTGGCCGCCTTCTGTGGCCTGCTCGTCGGCTGGGAGGGGGAGCTGACGGTGGTGGGGCGCGGCTCGAACCTGTTGGTGCGCGACGGCGGGATTCGCGGCGTGGTGGTGGACCTCCACCACCTCGACTCCTACCGGCGCGACGGGGACACGGTGGTCGCCGGTGGCGGTCTCGCCCTCGGCCGGCTGGTGCGGCGGCTTGGCGAGGAGGGGCGCGGCGGCATGGAGGAGCTCGCCGGGATCCCGGGGAGCGTGGGGGCGGCGGTGCGGATGAACGCCGGGGCCCACGGCCGCGAGATCCGGGAGCTGTTGGTGGAAGCGCGGGTTGCCAACCGCGCCGGCGCGCTCGCCTGGCGGCCGGCGGCGGAGCTCGGTCTGGCCTACCGGAGTAGCCGCTTGGCGGCGGACGAGTGGGTGGTGGAGGCGCGCTTCGTGGCCCGTCCTGCCGCGCCCGGCGCTTGCGCGCGCCAGGGCGCGTTGTTGCAAGAGCGGCGGGCGGCGCAGCCGGTCTCGCTACCCTCCGCGGGCTCGATCTTCAAGAACCCGGTGGGTCGTTCGGCGTGGCGGTTGATCCGCGACGCGGGCCTTGCCGGCGAGCGGTGCGGCGGGGCGCAGATCTCGCCCCAGCACGCGAACTTCATCGTCAACACCGGCGGCGCCACCGCCGCCGAGGTGGAGACGCTCATTGCCCGCGCCCGGGAGCAGGTCCAGGCGCGGAGCGGGGTGGTGCTGGAGACCGAGGTGGTGATCCTTGGAGTCGGTCGGGCCTTGTCGAGCGGGGCGTGTCGAAGCAGGCTCGAGTCCGGGTCGGGCCCCGTGCGCGGAGGCTAGTGGGGCGATGAAACGGAGAAGGGGACGCGACTCCTGGCCCACGATCCGGCCATGGCCTGCCTCTTCGCGGTCGGTCGGGACAAAATCCGACGACTCCTCAGGGAGGCGTAGTCATGCGGGGTAGCTGGAAGGGCAGGCGTATTGGGGTGCTCATGGGGGGAAGCTCCCACGAGCGGGAGGTGTCGCTGGTCACCGGCGCGGCGGTCCTCGCGGCGCTTTTGCGGCAGGGGTATGACGCGCTGGCGGTGGACCCGGCGGAGGCGGCCGGCGGTGGGTTGCACCAGGGGCTGCGCGACGCGGGGATCGAGGTCGCCTTCCTCTGCCTGCACGGCCGCTTCGGCGAGGACGGCCGGGTGCAGGGTTGTCTGGAGATCATGGGGATTCCGTACACCGGCTCGGGGGTGCAGGCGTCTGCGGTGGCGATGGACAAGGTGCTCACCAAGCGCATCTGGCAGAGCCACCAAATCCCCACCCCCGACCACTGGCTGGCCTCCGGTCCGCGCGAGCTTGGCGCGTTGCTCTCCCGCCTCGGTGAGCCACTGGTGGTGAAGCCGGTCTACGAGGGATCGAGCCTGGGGGTGGTGATCGTGCGCGCGCCCGAGGAGGCGGAGGGGGCGCTGGAGCGTGCCCTCGCCTTCGGCTCGCGCTGCTTTGTCGAGCGGTTCATACGCGGTCGCGAGTTCACCTGCGGCGTGCTCAATGGCGACCCGTTGCCGCTGGTGGAGATCCGCGCCCCGGGCGGGGTCTACGACTACCAGGCGAAGTATCAGGGCGAGGAGACCCAGTACCTCTGCCCGGCGCCGCTGGATTCCGCCCTTAGCCGCGAGATCCAGCAGACCTGCACCCGTGCGGCTGCGGTCCTCGGTTGTCGCGGCGGGGTGCGGGTCGATGTCCTCCTCGACGCGGCGGAGAACTTCTACCTCTTGGAGGTGAACACCATCCCTGGGATGACTAGCCACTCCCTCCTGCCGAAGGCGGCGGCGGCGATGGGCATCAACTTTGACGATCTGGTGGAGATGCTCCTCGATGGCATTCCGACAACGCGCTAAGCCACCCCGCACGGGGCGCCGCTTCTTCGGCCTCTGGCCGGGCCGCGGCCCGCGGCGCGCCAAGGTCGCCGCCAAGCCACGGCTGGCGCGGGGGCCCGCGGCTTTGTCCGCAGCGCGGTCGCCCCGTCCCGCCGCGCCGCGCCCCCGGCGGGGCGGCTGGGGGCGTCGCCTCGGACGGCTCCTCGCCCTGGCGGTTGGCGGGGTGCTGGTGGTGGCGGCGGGCTGGGGGGTGCAGCGGCTCGCCACCTTGCCGTACTTCACCGTCCACACGGTGGAGGTGGAGGCCACCGGCCTCGGCGGGCCGGGGATGGACCGGGCCGAGGTAGAGCGGCGCTACGTCGCGCCCCACCTCGGCGAGTCGATCTTCGCCATCCACCTGGCCACCCTGCGCCAGGAGGTGGAGGCAGACCCGTGGGTGGAGGAGGCGACCGTCGCGCGCCGCCTGCCCAACACCTTGGTGGTGGCGGTGCTCCTGCGCGAGGCGGCGGCGATCGCCCTCTCCGGCAGCCGCGCCTGGCTGTTGGATTCCGACGGGCGGGTGATCGTGGAGACGCAGGGCGTGGCGAGCCCGGCCTTGCCGCAGATCCGCCTGCGTCCGTCGCAGACACAGTGGAGCGCGCGACCGGCGGCGATGGGTCGCTGCCTGCGCCTGGCCGAGGCGATCCGCGCCCGCCGCTTCCCCGCCCCGG